>Ga0364893_10110_pt1 | contig 52649 bp, 46 predicted proteins | sample ExccelJu500001D3_FD_206943 | JGI IMG/M metagenome (GOLD analysis project Ga0364893, IMG submission 206943) | Enriched cells from Trout Bog Lake Hypolimnion, Wisconsin, USA - BchlTB.July16.5000.01.D3 | ecosystem: Environmental > Aquatic > Freshwater > Lake > Hypolimnion/Profundal zone | place: USA...
GTGCATTTTGTCGCGCAATGCCTTGCGCTCTTCGGGGCTGAGCGCCTTAAATTTGGCATGAAGTTTTTGGCGATACTCACGGCGCTCTTCTGGAGTGGCTTGTTTAAATTGCTCTCGCAGATCCTTGGACATTTGCAGGCGTTGCTCAAAGCTCATATTAGCAACTACCTGGGGATCTTGCGGCTCTGGTAAGGCGGCGCTGGCAATGCTAATGGCACTCACCATCAACACACTAGCCATAATTAGACCTTGCATCGTTCTTTTCATTTACATCTCCTTGTTTGTTAATTCTTAGACGCGGGCACCTATAGAAAACTTACGACCAAGACAAAATAATTATTTTCTTTTTAGAGTAAGTATTTTCCAAAATTGCTGTCTAACAAGAGTTAGGGACATCCAGTTGAGAGAAAAATGAATCGGGCCATCATGCCATTGCGCTCAATTATCTTGAGTTTTACAGTTTTAGTAGCAATTTTGCCCATTAAAGAGTCTTTTGCTCAATGGGGCGGATCCCAAGGCTCTGGGATACCAGGAATGCCTGGAATGCGAAGGGGCGCCGGGCGCAATGCCTCTAATCCCGACTCTTCCAGCACATCGGCAAATACCCATATCTCAATGCCTGCTCCAGGCTCACATCTGCTGACTTATGAGCAAATCGAAACTGGATTATCTCGCCTTGAGGAAAGCCTTAAGCTAACACCCGAACAAAGCAAGGCTTGGGGTAATTTTGCAATCAAGGTGAGACTTTATGCGAGTGATGTTGCCAAAGAAAGAGCTAAATTGAATAACGATAGTTCCGCCACTGTTGATGGACTGAAATTTCTAAGCCAATCTACTGAAGATGCAAAAAATCGATATGCCAGCTTAAAAGAGGTTGATGAGGCTGCGAAACCGCTTTACAAACTATTGAGTGCTGAGCAAAAGGCATCTTTTGATAGCAAAGTACCTACTTTTATTAATGCAACTCAAAAAAGACTGACACCAAGCCAACCAAACTACAACTTGCCAGAACTCGGTGGATCACCGTCGCCCAACCAAAGCTCTGGGTCAGGCACTTTGCCAGGTTACATTCACCAGTAAATGCGTAACCCCAACAATCTAAGTGGTCATATTCTGCCGACTTCAGGCGCAATGCTTGGTGTATGTATGACCGTTATCAGCATTGTGAAACTGACTCAGGCCAACCGAGGCATTGCCTATTGGGTAGATGACCTCCTAGCCCTAGATGCCCTCATCTTTCTAGCAAGCTCTATCTTTTCATACCTATCCATTCGAAGCAATTCAAAAAAGGTTTATTTTGAAGATATTGCGGATAAGTTCTTTATGCTCGCATTGATCTGCATGGGTGCTGCAGTCTTACTCCTGACATATGAAATTGTGTAGGCAGTGCGATGGCTGCATCTGGCCGTTCTGAGACTGTCAATAAGCCTAAAAATGATCGGGTTGAATGTCTGAAATACCCCTATTTGCAGACATAAGATGATCTTTATAAAATATGCCTCAAATCAATCATCCCAAAGTGGATAAATAAGGATAAAACGAGCTATTTAGTGAAACCAGGGTATCGTACAAAATCCAAGGAGTCTATCCGACAAAAGACCCATACAGTATATGGTTCTGCTGGCAGGATCCCAATCCACGGCACCCCATTATTTCGTACAAAAAGTTGATGATTGGTGCAAATAAAAAGGGTCTCCCTGACGGGAGACCCTTATAGTATATGGTGCGGCTGGCAGGAATTGAACCCACGACCCCTTGGTTCGTAGCCCCTACGTCGGAGTACCATAAAACCCATATAAAACAATGACTTACGAGATGTGATTTGTACTACTGAATTGCTAGTTAGACCCTCGTAACCCCTTGTTTCTATTAGTTTGATATTTTTTCAGTAGTACAGTTTTCAACAACGATTCAGGTAAATATGTGAGTTTATTGGACAAGAGCTCTTTATTTAAAATGATAAAAATATCAACTTTTGAGAAGTTAGATGAATAAATCCTTTGCGCCCTCACATATAGTCCCAATAATTGTGGCGACGGCCTTCTTTATGGAAAACCTAGATGGCACAGTGATCACCACTGCATTGCCCCAGATGGCTCAAACATTGGGGGTAAATGCCGTCGATATGAGTGTCGGCATTACTGCATACTTAATTACGCTAGCAGTCTTCATTCCAATTAGCGGGTGGCTCTCTGACCGCCTGGGATCTCAAACTGTATTTGGCTCTGCTGTTGGCATCTTTACCTTTGCCTCGGTCCTCTGTGCCCTTAGCCAAACAGTAAATCAATTTATGATCGCTCGAATTCTTCAGGGGATTGGTGGAGCAATGATGGTTCCTGTTGGACGATTAATCGTCCTGAGAACAACGACTAAATCGGAGTTGGTTAAAACCATTGCCTTAATCACATGGCCAGGATTAGTAGCTCCTGTAATTGGCCCTCCATTAGGCGGCTTCTTGACTACCTATTTCTCATGGCATTGGATCTTTATTCTTAATGTGCCACTAGGCCTATTAGGTATCTTTCTCATTAGAAAATATGTATCCAATGCTCATCAGCTCGAAAAGCGCCCTCTTGATTACATTGGATTTTTGATCATAGGGAGCGCCCTGGCTTTCACAATCATTGGCGTTGAGCTAGTCGGCAGCGAGGGATTTAGCAAGCAAGCCATTGGCTATACGGCCCTTGGAATTACCTGCGGGATTGCTGCCTGGTTTCATGCTCAAAAGCATCCCCATCCCTTGCTCGATTTTTCTGTACTCAAAGTTCCCACATTTGGTATTACATTTTTCTCAGGCTCATTTACGCGAGTTCTATTAGGAGCAACCCCATTCTTGGCACCCTTGATGTTCCAAATTGCCTTTGGCTATAGTGCTTTTATGTCAGGTCTTTTATTTTTAGCGGCCATGCTTGGCAACATTGGCCTCAAACCTCTAACCCCCATGCTTTTAGAGCGCTTTGGCTTTCGCAATATCATGCTTGGCAATGGTTTTATCGCCGCCATTGCCGCCATGATTTGCGGCATGCTCTCCCCCGATTCGAGCATTATCGGCATTGTCTTGGCTATGTTTATTTATGGCGTCAGTAGATCAATGCAATTTACTTGCATCCAGACCTTAGCATTTGTAGATATACCGCCAGAAAAAATGAGTGGGGCAAATACCCTCTTTAGCACTATTGGTCAACTTGCTCAAGGTATCGGGGTTGCCTTGGGGGCAGCCATTATCCACATAACCATTATGGTTAGAGATGGGGATATCAATAACCCGTCAGCATTGGATTTTCGTATTACCTTTTTTGCTGTAGGGGCGCTGATATTTATTTCGCTCAGGGGGTATTTAAAACTTAGACCGGATGCTGGCTCAGCAGTAAGCAAGCATCAGGTTTCGACTTCCGCCTAATTTAATTTAAGAGGTATCCCATACTTACCCACATTGGGATAGACATAAGTCGTCTTGACTGGCCCCATACCAATAATTTGTACTTCAACTGGCTCTTTTAAAGAACCGTCGAAGTGAACTGCATTGGCCGGATGAAACATGATGCTTCCTTCTGGCATCACAATAGCGCTCTTTGCATCCCAACTAGCATCCGTTCCAGAGTACCAAGTACCTTTAATTACTGTAACCCAGCGATCTTGATCGTGTGAATGCGGTGTACTCATTACTCCAGCTGGAAAAATATTTCTCACAATATAAAGACCGGGTTTATTGGGATCTCCAAATAGAACCGTGTTTTTAATCCCATTTTCACCATTCTTCCAAACAATCTCACCGGGAGTCATTTTTACAAATCCACCGGGAAGTGTTGTTTGAGCATGGGGAGAGATACCATAGACGCCTAGCGTCATTACGAAAAGATACTTTAATATTTTATAGATCGACATTTTTAATTGCCTTTTTAAAATTAACTGATTTCTTAAGTTTTTAGCTAGTAAGTTTCTTAGCATAATGGCCTTATGCATAGAATATTTCAAAATTAGACATTCGAGATGCATTTTGCAATTTAGATGATCAGTCCCTCGCTAACTACCCACGCATTGAATGTTAGGCAAATTAGAGAATATTTTATTGCGACGCACAAATTTATTTGTGCAGCTCAGCAGTTCAGAAGGATTAAGACTTCACAAACTTTTTTGCATGGGTACGTCGCTTAATGCCCGCAAGCAGCGCCCAGTACTTTCGCTCTGTACTAAAACCAATTCACCCCTCTACTGAAAGACTTTTATATCTATTGCCATAGAAGATGTGTAGAGTTTACCTACACATCTTCTAGTATGCTCAACATTAATTAAAGCAACGCGCAAAAGACAAAACTCCCAGCATTTATGATGAGGGTTTGCTTTAAGTGATTTGCATAAGGAACTGCACCCTTACTCATGCCGGCTCTTTATTTAAAAGGTAAAACGATTCAGGCTTTCTCTTTAGCCAATAACGAATAGAGTCTTTAATAAGCCCATAATATTCAGCTGTAGCGCGCATAGCAGGAAATACTCCTGCCGGAGTCATGATTGGTCTTGCCGACTTCATGCCAACCTTGCTAGCAATACTTAAATTTTTTCGCGTCTTGGGTAGCCCAACTGAATCGTGGCAAGGATATAAAAATAGAGGCCTATCAAAAGCTTCACAACAATATCGTACAACGCGGTCAAAATCAGCACAAAATCGGCACAACCCTGCTACAACTCAAGCTATATAGTACTTATTTCGCCAACTGCGTAAGTATTTGTCAATTCGGCAGTCTAATAAAGGTTAAGTGAAATCAAAATTAGACTTCATCGGCCTAATTTTGATTGAGCCAGTTGATTTTGGCTACAGCGCACTAGATAGTTCAAAATGTAGACTCCATGAAAAAATTACTCAAAAAAATTGGCTTAGCCATTAGGAATCTAGGTAAACGCATTGGGCAACTCCCCTTGTGGCCCAAGATCTACGGCCTTTCTAAAGAAAAGCTGTACTGGGCACATCAAAAGCTTTGCTCTTGGAACCTAAAGCTCACTACGCATGTTCAGCCCCGACTAGAAAAACTCTTTCGCAGAATCAGCAAGAACCCTGATTTTTCATTAAGCGCCAGAACCACACAAATCATTGTGTATATAGCCCTATATATCTTATTAAGCATTCTATGGCATTTCATTGGGGGATTCTTTGGGGACTACAAAATCCGTGCCGGTCGGATGCGCCCCGTCTCAGTAGTCACCTCCCCTGTAAAGCTAGGGCAAATTACCGTTATTCAAACGGCATTGGGTACGGTAACCCCCCGAAACACCGTTACCGTCCATTCACAAGTCAGCGGCACTCTGAGTAAAGTTTTCTTCAAAGAAGGAGATCTAGTAAAGGCCGGTCAATTATTAGCTCTGATCGATCCACGCGCTTTCGAGGCCAGTCTCAAGCAAGCTGAGGGAACTTTGAATAAGGACAAAGCGCTATTGAGTAATGCCGAATTAGACTTGAAACGCTATGACACCCTTTTAAAACAAGACTCGATTTCCCATCAAGTCTATGCAACCCAAAAAGCCTTGGTTCAGCAATACAAGGGCAATGTCCTGACTGACGAGGGCTTGGTCGGCAGCGCTAAATTGCAATTGGAATTCGCCCACATCACCTCACCGATTAATGGTCGCATTGGTTTGAGGCTGGTAGACCCCGGTAACTTGGTGCAGCCGAGCGATACAAGCGGTCTATTCGTTATCACCCAGCTCCAGCCTACAACAGTCTTGTTCTCAGTTCCACAGGATGTCATTCCTGCGTTTAAAAAATTCCTGCAAGAGCCACCTGCTCCTGAAACCATGCCCAATACGGATGCCCAGAAAGGAGGGACTCCTAGCGGCAATACCGAACCACCTCAAGATCACAAGGGACGCCATCGCAAGAGTAACCAAGACGCTGGTGTCGAACCTGCAGCAACCTCTGATGCCAGCGCAACACCTGAAAGAGTGATTATTCCCGTGGAAGCCTGGAATGCAGACAATAAGAAAAATTTGGCGACGGGTTATTTAGAAAGCATTGATAACCAAATTGATATTACGACGGGAACCGTAAAATTGCGCGCCATCTTTCCGAATAACGAGATGACGCTGTTCCCAAATCAATTCGTGAATGTGCGAGTGGTTTTAGATGTTTTGTCTGATGTGGTGGTCATCCCCGTTCCCGCCGTTCAGCGTGGCACGCCTGGCACCTTTGTTTATCGACTGAATGTCAATAATTCTGTCTCCGTTGTTCCCGTTAAGCTGGGTCCAGTTGATGGAAACAGCGTTCAGGTGGTAGATGGTCTTGCAGCCGGCAACATTGTCGTGGTGGATGGTACCGACAAATTGCGCAATGGTGCCAAAGTGATGGTTGGTGAAGCTTCAGCCCCAACAACTGGCAAAGCGCACTGGCGTGAAGGTCAGAAACAAAAAAATGCCGCGCCATAACGGACTGACGATCAGACTCATATGAATCCTTCACGGATATTCATTATTCGCCCGATTGCCACCTCATTACTCATGGTGGCAATTTTATTGGCTGGAATTCTTGCCTATCGCAACCTGCCGATTTCCTCATTGCCACAAGTGGACTACCCTACGATCCAGGTAGTCACACTCTATCCAGGTGGCAGCCCTGATGTGATGGCTTCTTTGGTGACCGCTCCACTCGAACGTCAGTTTGGTCAAATGCCAGGGCTCAATCAGATGTCTTCCGTTAGTTCAGGTGGTGCATCGGTCATCGTCTTGCAATTTACGCTTGATCTAAATATGGACGTTGCTGAGCAAGAAGTACAAGCAGCCATCAATGCAGCGAACTCTTTGCTTCCAGGGGACTTACCTGCGCCACCGATTTACAACAAAGTAAATCCTGCTGACACTCCGATTCTGACGCTAGCCATTACCTCCCCCACCTTGCCACTGACCCGGGTCGAAGATTTGGTAGATACCCGCTTGGCACAAAAGATTTCCCAGATGCCTGGCGTAGGTCTAGTGAGCGTTTCTGGCGGCCAAAGGCCAGCCGTTCGAATCATCGCCAATCCTCGCGCACTTGCTGCCAAAGGCTTGAGTCTAGATGATGTCCGAATTGCGATTGGCAATGCCAACATTAACTCGGCAAAGGGGAGTTTTGATGGCCCCTATCAATCCTCGACGATTGACGCTAACGATCAGATTAAATCTGCTGAAGGCTATCAGGATCTGATCATCAGCTATAGCAATGGTGCGCCCGTGAGAGTATCGGATGTGGCAAAAGTCATTAGTGCACCCGAGAATGTTCGCTTAGGTGCTTGGGCCAATAAACAACCCGCCATTATTCTAAATATTCAGCGCCAGCCTGGAGTCAACGTCATCCAGGTGGTGGATCAAATTAAAAAATTATTACCGCAACTGGCTGGTAGCTTGCCGCAAGCGCTAGAGGTCAAAATCCTCACGGACCGCACAAGCACTATTCGCGCTTCAGTGAATGATGTCCAGATAGAGTTACTCTTTTCTATATTGCTAGTAGTCTTAGTGATTTACGTCTTCTTAAGAAGCGTACCAGCCACCGTAATCCCAGGCGTTGCCGTACCCCTCTCTTTAGTGGGGACCTTTGGCATTATGAGCTTGGCAGGCTTCTCACTAAATAATCTATCCCTTATGGCTTTAACGATTGCCACCGGCTTTGTGGTGGATGACGCCATTGTGATGATTGAGAATATTTCACGCTATATTGAAGAAGGTGAAAAACCGCTGGATGCAGCGCTTAAGGGTTCCAAGCAGATTGGCTTCACCATTATCTCGCTGACCATCTCCTTGATTGCGGTGCTGATTCCATTGCTATTTATGGGTGATATCGTTGGTAGACTCTTTAGAGAATTTGCCGTGACGTTAGCTGTGGCCATCATTATTTCAGCAATAGTCTCCCTCACATTGACGCCAATGATGTGTGCGCTGCTACTTCATCACATTCCCGAGGATCAGCAATCCAAGTTCTACCATTGGAGTGGCGCCCTTTTCGACAAGTTGATTCACAAATACGGCATTGCACTCAATTGGGTGTTAGATCACCAAAAAGCAACGCTTGGTGTGGCGGGGATGACCTTGGGCTTAACGATTGTGCTGTACATCTTTATTGCTAAAGGATTCTTTCCAAACCAAGATACCGGCATGATTCAAGGAATTTCTGAGGCGCCTCAATCGATCTCCTATCAAGCCATGGCTAGCCGCCAACAGGCGTTGGCTGACATCGTCTTGAAAGATCCAGATGTTGAAAGTCTATCCTCTTTTATTGGCGTGGATGGCACCAATGCAACCCTGAACAATGGGCGGATGCTGATTAATCTCAAAGCACACGATCAGCGAGATGATGTCAAAACGGTACTCAGTCGCTTACAAGAAAAAGTAGATCAACTCCCTGATATCAAACTCTATCTTCAGCCCGTCCAAGATCTCACTATTGAGGATCGCGTCAGCAGAACACAGTATCAATTCACACTCGAGGATGCAAATGCCGATGAGTTAAGCGAATGGACGCCGAAGATCATTCAAAAGCTTAATTCTCTGCCAGAACTGAGTGAGGTAGCGAGCGATCTACAAGACAAGGGTTTGCAGTCTTATATTGATATTGACCGCGATATCGCTGCCCGCCTAGGGGTAACGATTGCCTCCATTGATAACGCCCTATACAACGCTTATGGTCAACGCCTCATATCCACCATCTTCACCCAAACCAATCAATACCGTGTAGTCTTGCAAGCTAGCCCCAGTGTTGAGGTCGGCCTAAATGCCTTAGACGACATCTATGTTCCTGGTGCTGGTGGCAAACAAATTCCATTAAGCGTTATTGCCAGCATTGAAGAGCGAAATGGCCCGCTTAATATCAATCACCAGGGACAGTTTCCGTCAGCAACAGTGTCATTTAATCTCAGTGGCACGGCCTCACTGGGGGATGCCGTTCAGGCGATTAACGATGCCGAAGATGGGCTGCAAGTCCCTGCCAGCTTAGTCACGCGCTTTCAAGGTGCATCTAAGGCATTCAACGCATCACTGAGCAATACCATCACCCTCATCTTTGCCGCCATTATTTGCATGTATATAGTTTTGGGCGTCCTGTACGAAAGCTATATCCACCCCATTACGATCTTGTCTACCTTGCCATCGGCAGGCGTTGGTGCCCTATTGGCTCTCATCGTCTCCGGTAATGACCTGGGGATTATTGGCGTCATTGGAATCATCTTGCTGATTGGTATTGTCAAAAAGAATGCCATCATGATGATTGACTTTGCGCTTGAAGCTGAGCGTACCGAGGGCAAATCGCCACGTGATGCCATTTACGAGGCCTGCCTACTCCGTTTGCGCCCGATTCTGATGACCACTATGGCAGCCCTTCTTGGTGCTTTGCCCCTCATGCTGGGCACTGGGACAGGCTCAGAAATCCGACACCCTCTCGGGATCACCATGGTCGGAGGCTTACTGGTAAGTCAAGTGCTCACCCTCTTCACTACACCCGTCATTTACTTAGCATTTGATCGACTCTCGGCTCACCTTAAAACGCATCAAGCCAGTCGTCGCGCTTAATCGATGAATACACGAATTTGCCGATGAATATCTCCATTCCATTTATTCATCGGCCTATTGCCACGACTCTATTGATGATTGCCATTGTGTTGGCAGGCAGCACAGCATTTACGCTGTTACCAGTTTCACCTTTACCTCAGGTTGACTTTCCAACAATCTCGGTATCAGCCAACCTGCCTGGCGCTAGCCCAGAGACCATGGCAGCGACCGTTGCCACTCCGCTTGAGCGTTCATTAGGCAGAATCGCTGGCGTTACTGAGATGACCTCTACCAGTTCCCTGGGGTCTACACGTATTACCTTGCAATTTGATCTGAACCGAAACATCGACGGTGCTGCAAACGATGTCCAAGCTGCCATCAATGCTGCGCATAGCCTCTTGCCCACTGGCTTACCAAGCAACCCCACCTACCGCAAGGTAAACCCAGCGGATGCCCCCATCATGATTCTGAGCTTGACCTCAGAAACAATGCCACGCGCCCAACTGTATGATGCCGCCTCCACCATCCTGGCACAAAAACTAGCGCAGTCTAAAGGCATTGGCCAGGTCACCGTGGGAGGTAGCTCCCTACCAGCTGTTCGCGTAGAAATTAACCCCACCCTTATGTCTGCACTAGGCGTTGGCTTCGAGGATGTGCGCACCGCCATTGCTGCTTCAAATACCGTGCGACCTAAAGGCGTAATTGAAAGTGGCGATCGCGCTTGGCAAGTCGTTGCCAACGATACCTCAAAGACTGCTCAAGACTACATGCCAGTCATTGTGGGTTATCACAATAACGCACCCATTCGCATTCAAGACATTGCGCAAGTTGTCGACTCTGTTGAAGATCTGCGCAATGGCGGCCTAGCCAATGGCAAGCCCGCCGTACTACTGGTGCTTTGGCGACAACCGGGCGCCAATATCATTGATACAGTTGAAGGTGTAAAAGCACTTCTCCCCCAGCTCAAGGCATCTATTCCGGCGGCAATCAATATGGAGATTGCGCTTGATAGAACACCTACCATCCGCGCCTCACTCAGGGAGGTTGAACGTACACTGATTCTGTCGGTCATTTTGGTGGTCATGGTGGTATTTCTATTTCTAGGCAATGTCAGGGCCACCATTATTCCTAGTATTGCGGTGCCTGTTTCACTGATTGGCACATTTGCTGTAATGTATTTATGCGGCTTTTCTCTCAACAACCTCTCACTCATGGCTCTCACAATTGCTACAGGTTTTGTGGTGGATGACGCGATCGTGGTGCTGGAAGTCATTTCACGAAAAATAGAAGATGGAGAGACGCCCTTTCTGGCTGCGATCTCGGGGGCCCGAGAAGTTGGGTTTACGGTAATCTCCATCAGCGTATCTCTAGTAGCGGTATTCATCCCCATCTTATTAATGGGTGGCATTGTTGGGCGGCTCTTCCGGGAATTTGCTATCACCCTTTCGGTCGCCATTGGCGTCTCTTTAGTAATTTCTCTCACTGCGACACCGATGCTTTGCGCCAGGCTACTCAAGCCTCATGGCACAGAGACAAGCGGCCGCTTCATGCAAGCCGTCGAACGATTTTTTAGCAACGTGAATCAGCGCTACGCCAGTTCGCTCGAATACGCGTTAAAGCACAAACGCATGACGATGATGGTTTTATTTTCCGTCATCGCCTTAAATGTGTATCTCTATATCAGCATCCCCAAGGGATTCTTTCCGCAGCAAGATACCGGCAGAATTGTTGGCAGTATTCAGGCGGACCAAGACATCTCCTTCCAGGCAATGCAGTTAAAGATGGGTCAGTTCATGAGCATCGTGATGCAAGATCCTGATGTTGATAAAGTTGTGAGCTTTAATGGTGGCGGTCAAACCAATACGGGTAGCCTGTTTGTGGCGCTCAAAGCCCTCAGTGAGCGACAAGGCAGCATGGACGAAGTGCTTGCTAGATTGAGGCGCAAGCTCAATGCGGTTGCAGGGGCCACCCTCTACCTACAGCCCGTACAAGATATCCGTATTGGTGGAAGACCTAGTAATGCACTGTATCAATTCACCCTCCTTGGCGACAGCCTAGAAGATTTAAGAGCGTGGGGGCCTAAGATTCGCTTTGCCATGACAGATTTGCCAGAGCTAGTGGATGTCAATACCGATGCTCAAGATAAGGGCATGCAGACCACTCTCAATATCAATCATGACACTGCAGCCAAATTAGGGCTCACCACCAATCTCATTGATACAACACTGAACGATGCTTTTGGGCAACGCCAGGTATCCACTATCTTTAACCCCTTAAATCAATATCACGTTGTCATGGAGGTTGCTCCGCAATACTGGCAAAACCCTGATGTGCTCAAACAAATTTATGTCAGTACTGCTGCCCCCGCCCCTAATTCGTTTGCTGTCGGTGCAGCGCAATCTATTACGGCAGCAACGATTCCGATCAGCGCCATCCACAGCCCCGGATCTAAAACGACTGGCGGCCAAGTGCCTCTAGCCGCTTTTTCCAGTTATGGCCCTACTAATACGCCTTTAGTAGTGAATCACCAAGGTCAATTTACTGCGAACACCATCTCATTTAATCTCCCTGAAGACATATCGCTTGGCCAAGCCTCTGAAGCCATTTATGCCATGATGGATCGGCTGAATGTTCCGAATTCTGTAAGGGCTAGCTTCCAGGGAACAGCGAAGGCTTTTCAAGATTCCCTATCGAGTCAACCCTGGTTAATACTGGCCGCCTTCATCACCGTCTACATAGTTTTAGGCATTTTGTATGAGAGCCTAATTCATCCCATCACCATTCTCTCGACCCTGCCTTCAGCAGGTGTTGGCGCATTACTGGCTCTGATGCTCTTTAATACTGAGTTCAGCATCATCGCCTTAATCGGAGTGATTCTCTTGATTGGTATTGTCAAAAAGAATGCCATCATGATGATTGACTTTGCGATTCACGCCCAAAGAACCGAGGGACTCTCGCCGCACGATGCAATCTATAAAGCCTGCTTACTGCGCTTCCGCCCCATCCTGATGACCACTATGGCAGCCATTCTCGGAGCCGTTCCTTTGGCCATTGGATCCGGTGATGGCGCAGAATTTCATCGGCCGCTTGGTATTTCCATTGTGGGTGGCCTCATCATGAGTCAATTGCTCACGCTATACACAACACCAGTGATCTATCTTTACATGGAGCGTTTACGCGCCTGGAATTGGAATAAGAAATGAATTCAATACAAAACAATCTTCAACTTAGGGCTGCAAAAAAATATCTGAGTGCCATAGGTCTTTTGGCGATGATGACAAGCTGCATGATGGGCCCCGACTACAGCAAGCCTGATAGCACAACAGCACCCAGCTACAAAGAAACCGACGATAACAAAAGTGGTGATGGCTGGAAAATTGCACAACCAAATGAAGCGGGTATGCAAGCAAAATGGTGGGAGATTTACCATGACCCAGATCTCAATCAGCTAATAGATAAGGTCAATGTTGACAATCAAAACATCATTGCCTCCGAAGCCCAGTATCGCCAAGCTACCGCCTTATTAACGCAAGCCCGTGCCGCCCTATTCCCAACTTTGACGGCAAACGGAAGCGGTAATCGCGGCACCGTGAACGGCGGAAGCAATGGCAATCTATCTAGCGTTGACCAAACGTTTAATGCCAATATTGGAGCAAGCTGGGTACCGGATATCTGGGGTCAAGTCAGACGCAATGTGGAGGCCGGTAAAGATACTGCGCAGGCTTCAGCTGCGCAGCTCGATGCACTCAGACTATCAACCCAGGCTACTATTGCCCAAACGTACTTCCAACTGCGTATTGCTGATATGCAAATCAAGATGTATGACAGCACCATCAAAACTTATGAGAAATCACTCCAGATAACCCAGAACCAATACAACGCTGGCATCGTTACTCAACTTGACATTGCTCAGGCGAGCACCCTCCTAGAGTCGACTGTCGCGCTGGCGATTGATGTCAGCTTATCTAGAGCCCAACTTGAACATGCGATTGCAGTATTGATTGGGCAAACACCCTCCACCTTCTCGCTCAAGCCACAAGTACTTTCGATTGATCCGGTAACGCATTTGGTAGTCAGCCCAGTATCCAAATTGGTGGCTGATTTACCCGATGTTCCAGTGGGCGTGCCATCAACACTCTTAGAGCGTCGTCCGGATATTGCAGTGGCTGAACGCCAAATGGCTGCAGCCAACGCTAAAATTGGTGTGGCGACAGCTGCCTTCTTCCCTACGCTGACCATCTCTGCCGCAGGTGGGTATCAGGGTGCGGATTTGCCGGGCCTGATCAGCATGCCTTTGCGCTATTGGGCAATTGGACCCGCGATCGCACAGCCTTTATTTGATGGCGGCCTCAGAATTGGCGCATACCAACAAGCTGGCGCAGTCTACGATCAAAATGTCGCACTCTATCGCCAAACTGTTTTGGGGGCATTTCAGAATGTTGAAGACAACTTAGTTGCCCTCAGGTTGCTACAAAGGGAGAGTAAGTCACAAGCAAGCGCTGTCAAGCACGCCCAAGATGCAGTACGCATCAGTGAAAATCAATACAAATCAGGAGTCATTACTTACCTGGATGTAGCCACTTCGCAGGCAGCAGAATTGTCAAATGAGCGAATCCTGATGTCTCTACTCAATCGTCAAATTGCAGCCCATGTTGGTCTAATTACCGCGCTTGGTGGCGGCTGGGATGTCAAGCAAATTGCAGATAAATAAAACTGCACAGATCAATTGCTTTTAGAGGGTTGCTAGACTTAATTCGGACTTGACATAGACACGAATGAGATCTTCTTCTTGATGCAAAAATAGCTTTTGTGCAAATAGTACTGATGCTACCAGCGCAATAGACGTAAGCAGTAGGGTTAATTGCGATGGGTTCTGACCATGACCAAGACATTAATCGAGCATGGGATGGCTGCTCGCCTTGTGTGGTGAAGCGCTACCAGCCTTGGGTCAACCTATCTTCAAAATTTGCCGATGGGGTCGGGGCTTGGATTTGATCCAACGTCCGCCTGAGATTTTCTTTGTTCTCCATATTCATCACCTTATGCCTACCCCAATTCTGCCTTCAGTTTTAGCTTTGCCCGATACAACAGTTGGTCTACGCTATTTTTATTCATCCCTAAAGTAATGCCGATTTGCTCGGGGTTGAGACATTGATCTTTAGTCACATTTAACACTCCTTTAGGATGAAGATTATTAAAAATCCTCTCTGATGGAGTGGCATTAAAAATCAGGTCAGTCCAGCTTCAAGCGACTAGTTGATCAGTCAAAATCCGATCTCTAGCTGTCGCTTTGTGATTGGATTGAGACGGTCAAGAACCCCAAAATCTGCTTTTTTGAATGTCTGAAATAGCCCGATAAGCAGACAAATACTCTAATTGGCCAAATAACTCAGCAGTACTAGCAAAACAGAGGTTTTGAAAAAACCCCTTATAGAATAAGGCTTAGGTGGCAGCATTAGAACCCCCAATATCCATTCAGTAGTACAAATGTCGTTCAGTAGTACAAATGGAAAGGGCCTCCCTGACGGGAGGCCCTTATATAGGTTGGTGCGGCTGGCAGGAATTGAACCCACGACCCCTTGGTTCGTAGCCAAGTACTCTATCCAACTGAGCTACAGCCGCAACAGCCATAATTATGCCATGGAAGAGAAGAACTACATCACGCCGGCTGGCCACGAACGCATTAGAAGCGAGCTTCTACAGCTCCTAAACCTTGATCGGCCCGAGGTTGTCAAGGTTGTCCACTGGGCCGCCTCCAATGGCGACCGGTCTGAAAACGGGGACTATATCTACGGAAAAAAGCGTCTGCGCGAGATCGATAGACGGATTCGCTTCCTCAATCAACGCCTGGAATTTGCCGTCATTGTTGACAATGCCGCCCGAAAAAAGGGTGAAGCAGATGCCGAGCAAGTCTTTTTTGGGGCAACCGTCACTTATGAGAATCTAGAGGGTCCTGAGCGCGGTAAAGAGACCACCATCACCATCGTGGGAGTGGATGAAGTCGACCTCGATCAAGGTCATGTGAGCTGGGTCTCCCCGATTGCCAAAGCCTTGATCAAAGCGCGCATTGGTGATTGCGTCAAAATTCAAACGCCAACCGGTCCTACTGAAATTGAAATTCTGGATGTGCAATACAACTAAGTAGAACAGTGACTAAACGGACCTAGTCCGAGTAACGCGCATCACATCCGGATTGGTGCGCAAACTGCGCATCACCTTCGAAAGATGCAGACGATCTGAAACTTGAATCGTAAAACGAATCGTGACAGAGTCTTCTTTGTAGCGATCTTCCATTGATACATTCATGATGTTTGAATCAGCAGCAGTCACGCTACTAGCAACACGTGCGAGAACGCCCTTACCTTGGCGTGTATCAATCGCCAGATCAACCTCAAACTCGCGGTTAACGTCCTTGCCCCACTCCACCTCAACCCACTTGTCACCATCTTTTGAGAGCATCCGTAAGGCAACAGGGCAATCATTTGCATGAATTTGCAGTCCCTCACCTTTACCTAAGTAGCCGATGATGTTATCGCCCGGAATCGGATGGCAACAGCTTTGGAAGCTCATCGAGTTACCCTCGCGCCCATCGACCAAAATGGCCTGACGCTGGTGGTGGTGGTGCGAGATTGATTCTTGCAGTGGTGAAACCCAGTCGCCCGCACCAAGGCGCATTTGCTCGCCGCCACCTTCATCGTTAATCAAAATATTTAACCGAATTGCTAGCTCTTGGGGCGAACGACGTCCCAAAGCGATATTGACGCAGGCTTCTTCACGAGTCTTGTCACCTGTCCAATGCATGAGCTTCTCCCAAACTTCAGGAGTGAGCAAACCAGCATCGACGCCTTGTTGACGTAATGCACTAGCTAATAGACGCTCACCAAGCTGCAAAGATTCTGCGTAATGCTTGGTTTTTAAGGAATGTCGAATTGAGGCGCGAGCCTTACCAGTTCGAACAAAAGCCAACCAGCCTGGATTGGGTTGTGAGTTGGCAGAGTTCACTACTTCGATAATGTCGCCGTTCTTTAACTCGCTGCGCAAAGGTAATTGCATGCCGTTAATTTTGACCGCCACGCAGGTATTACCCAAATCACTATGAATGGAATAAGCAAAATCGAGCGCAGTAGCACCGCGCGGCAGAGCCCGAATCTGACCCTTGGGGGTAAAGACATAAACAGCATCAGGGAACAAATCAATCTTGACATGCTCTAAGAATTCTTGAGAGTCACCGCTACTATCCTGAATATCAATCAAGGATTGCAGCCACTGATGTGCACGGTTTTGGACCTCGCTCATATCAGGTGAACCATCTTTATATGCCCAGTGTGCTGCAACGCCTGCTTCTGCGATAGCGTGCATGTCGCTCGTACGAATCTGAAACTCGACTGGCACACCAGAAGGACCTAATAAGGTGGTGTGCAAAGACTGATACCCATTGAGTTTGGGAATGGCAATGTAGTCCTTAAACTTACCCGGCATAGGCTTGTAGATGGCATGCAAAATGCCGAGGGCACGATAGCACTCATCAATCGAATGCACGGTGACGCGGAATGCGTAGACATCCAACACTTGTGAGAAGGTTAAATGCTTCGCACGCATTTTGTTGTAAATACTAAAGAGCGTTTTTTCACGGCCCTGTAAATCCACTTCTAAATTTGATTTAGCAAAAGCCATGCGTGTGGCTTGCAGAATCTTTTCGACTATTTCTTTACGATTACCACGCGCCCGCTTCACCGCGCCCTCGATCACTCGGAAGCGCATCGGCATGGAGTAGCGGAAGCTGAGATCTTGCAAGTCGCGATAGATGATGTTCAAACCAAGGCGGTGCGCCACTGGGGCATAAATCTCAATCGTCTCTCTGGCCACCCGACGACGCTTTTCCATTGGCACGGCATCCAAGGTGCGCATATTGTGCGTACGGTCAGCCAACTTCACCAAAATCACCCGGACATCGCGCGCCATTGCCATAAACATTTTGCGAAAGCTCTCTGCCTGCGCCTCTGCATGACTTTGAAATTCCAGCTTATCCAGTTTGGTTAAGCCTTCGACGAGCTCAGCTACCTTGCTACCAAATTTTTCTACTAGATCGGCTTTAGTGCAACCAGTATCTTCAATCACATCATGCAATAAAGCGGCCATGATGGATGGCGCATCAAGGCGCCAGGTGGCGCAGAGCTCTGCAACCGCTACGGGATGGGTAATGTAAGGTTCACCACTATGGCGGTACTGACCTAAGTGCGCCGCATCTGAAAACTGAAATGCTTTTTTAACTTGAACGATTTCATCTGGCTTGAGATAAGTCAGCTTAGAAATTAAACGTTCAATCGAAACAACTTGATGCTTGAGGGGTAATGTGGGCGCAGATGTAGGCCCAAATAAATGTCGACTCGATTGCGCCAACAGAGTGGCGATGATCGACTGTTTACTACCTTGCTTAGTATTTTTGTTTGCGTCGGGCGAACCAACGCTAGATACTTCCGATGAGGTCTCTAGGTTTAAAGGGAGCTCCACACCGGAACTCCTAAATTAGAGAGGTACCTTGGTCAACATGTCACGGTCGGTTACGCCAGCAGCAACTTCGCGCAACGCAACAACAGTGGCTTTATCTCTAGCCTCGACACGTGGAGAATGACCTTGAACCAATTGGCGAGCACGATAAGTCGCAGCCAACACTAGTTCAAAACGATTAGGGATGGTTTTTAAACAATCTTCTACAGTAATACGGGCCATGCTGTACTCACTTAAATTTAGCTTCAATACCTATAGGATAACTGATTAGACCCCAAGACGCCTTAAAAGCACTGGATTGCGGGCCATGACGGGGCCTGAGCGCAGGCGGCTGGCAGCAATAATATTTTGCAATTCGACCAAGGCTTGATCAAAAAGGTCGTTGATGACAATGTAATTGGCCTCATGGGCATGCTGGAGCTCTATATGAGCCGCTGCCACCCGTCTTTCAATTGTCGCCTCATCATCCTGCCCTCTTTTGCGTAAACGCTCCTCTAGGGCCTCAATCGAGGGTGGGAAGATAAAGATCCACTGCACCGAAGGAATGAGTTTGCGAATCTGTTGCGCGCCCTGCCAGTCAATCTCCAGCATGACATCACTACCGGAGAGCATCTGCGATTCAATCCAAGTACGTGAGGTGCCATAAAAATGGCCATGCACTTCTGCCCATTCTAAAAATTGCCCTTGGTCGCGCTCAGCGATGAACGCCTCTTTAGTCACAAAGCGATAGTTCACACCATCCACTTCACCAGGTCTTGGTGCACGAGTAGTAGTCGAGAGGGATAACTTGAGACTGGGGTCACTCTTTAATAAAGCGTCAACCAAAGAAGATTTGCCTGCGCCCGAAGGCGCAACAATCATCAACATACTGCCTTGATAAGCGGGAGTGGCGTTTTGGCTAGTCATATCAGTGGATTAAAGATTTACTCTAAATTTTGAACTTGTTCACGCATTTGCTCGATAAAGAGCTTTAACTCTAAAGCAGCTTGAGTACATTCTTCTGAAACCGACTTAGAACTCAGTGTATTGGCTTCACGATTGAGTTCTTGCATTAAGAAATCCAATCGCTTACCAACTGGTCCCTTACCGGCCAAGGCATTATCAACCGCCTGGAGATGCGTCTTCAAGCGTGCAAACTCTTCAGCAACATCAATGCGCACCGCATAGAGCACTACCTCTTGACGAATGCGCTCCATCAACTCAGGGCCGCCTTTAGATTGCTCTTGGTTAGCCAATGCTTCTGCCAAACGCTCAGAGAGTTTTTCTTGATACTGGGTGACGTACTCGGGCACCTTGGGTTCAATCACTTTCACAATCTCGCGCATCTTGCCCGTGATGCTGGTCAGCACACCGACTAGCGCTTTACCTTCGGCCTGACGACTTTCCGTCAAGGCAGCCAAAGCAGCACGGCCAGCTTCTACCGTCGCAGCAATCCACCCCTCTTCCTCACCACGTGGCTCAGAAACAATGCCCGGCCAACGCAAGATGTCAGCAATCCCTAAAGCCTGCGCCTTTGGAAAGGCCTCTTGAGCTTTTTCTTGCAAGGTATACAAAGCGTCCAAGCGATCTTTATTGAGTGCGCCCAGGGCGTGAGGATTGCTCTTAGCGGCACCAGCTGCGCCGGCATTGACCCGCCAAGCAGCTCGAAACTCGACTTTTCCCCGAGAGAGGGCCGAAGTAGCCATTTCTCGAAGAGCGGGCTCAGCCCCACGGCACTCGTCCGGAAGACGAAAGCCCAAATCCAGAAAGCGGCTGTTCACAGCCCTACATTCCACCTGCAGATCAGCAACTACACCAGCTCCTAGGGAGACTTGGCGAGAAGCGCTGCCATAACCAGTCATGCTCGATATCATGTGAACATTGTAGATTCTTTATAGATCCAGCCCAAACTTAGGACCAAACCCCATGAGCACCTCGAATGTCAGCCGCCCAAGCGGTCGTAACGCAAAACAATTACGCCCTGTCACGATTACCCGTGCCTTTACTAAGCATGCGGAAGGCTCAGTCCTCATTGCCTTTGGCGATACCAAGGTTTTATGTACAGCCAGCATCCTTGAGCGCGTCCCGCCTCATAAAAAGGGCTCTGGCGAAGGTTGGGTTACTGCTGAATACGGCATGCTTCCCCGTTCCACCCATACCCGTAGCGATCGTGAAGCCGCTCGTGGCAAACAATCTGGCCGCACCCAAGAAATCCAACGCCTCATTGGTCGCGCCATGCGTAGTGTCTTCAACCTAGAAACTTTAGGCGAGCGCACCATTCATTTAGATTGCGATGTCTTGCAAGCCGATGGTGGAACACGTACGGCCTCCATTACTGGCGCTTATGTTGCTGCTAGAGACGCTGTGAACCAATTACTCAAAAGTGGTGTCCTCACTAAAGATCCGATCATCGATAGCGTCGCTGCGATCTCGGTGGGTATTTACCAAGGCATACCAGTGCTCGATTTAGATTACCCAGAAGACTCTTCTTGCGATACCGATATGAACGTCGTCATGACTGGCAAAGGCGGCATGATTGAAGTGCAAGGCACAGCCGAAGGCGCAACCTTCTCACGCGCTGAACTCACTGCTCTGCTAGACCTCGCAGAGCAAGGTATTCATGATCTAACGAAGTTGCAATTAGAAGCCCTCCAGTAAACCAATCAATGACTGATTATGATCATGCAAAAACTGGTTCTCGCTTCGAATAACGCTGGCAAGGTTCGTGAGTTTCAAGCCCTACTAGCGCCACTCGACTTTGAAGTCATTCCTCAAGGTGAGTTGGGTATTGCGTCGGCGGAGGAACCACACCATACCTTTGTTGAGAATGCCCTTGCCAAGGCTCGTCATGCGAGTGCTGCGAGTGGCATGCCTGCACTGGCTGATGACTCCGGCATTTGCGCCCATGCGCTCAATGGCGCACCAGGCGTTTACTCGGCACGCTACGCAGGGGAAGCTTGCGATGATACCGCCAATAATCGTAAGTTAATTAAAGCTTTGAGTGGCAAAAGTGATAGAGGCGCTCACTATGTTTGTGCTTTAGTACTAGTGCAAAATACAAATGATCCAGAGCCCCTAATTGTGCAAACACGCTGGTATGGTCAGATCCTTGACCAAGCAATAGGGGAAAATGGTTTCGGTTATGACCCTTACTTCTTTTTGCCAGAGCTAGCACAAACAGCCGCGCAATTAGATCCTGCCCAAAAGAACCTCATCAGCCATCGCGGACAAGCGTTGCGTGAACTCATTGCGCAGTTAAAAAGTCGTAGCTAACGGTGCTTAACAACAGTGCTTAACAGCAGCCCTAATAAAATGACTCTCACTGCGCTACCGCCGTTAGCGCTGTACATTCATTTTCCGTGGTGTGAAAAGAAATGTCCTTATTGTGATTTCAACTCACATCAAGTGAAAGATGGCGTTCAGGGCTTTGATGAGGAGCGCTACATCAAAGCACTCATTACCGATCTAGAAACAGAATTACCGCGCATCTGGGGCCGTCAAGTTCACAGCATCTTTATTGGTGGTGGCACGCCTAGCCTGCTCTCACCCACAGGAATGAATGATCTGCTCTCAGCCATTCGGGCACGCGTCAACCTAGAGCCCGGTGCCGAGATCACGATGGAGGCTAATCCTGGTTCAGTGGAAGCAGATAAATTCGCTGCCTTTGCTAAGTCCGGAATCAATCGCGTCTCTTTAGGCATACAAAGTTTTCAGGATGAACAGCTCAAAGCTTTGGGGCGTATTCATAACGGTGAAGAAGCTAAACAGGCCATTGCCATTGCAGTTGAGAACTTTAAGTCTGTGAACATTGATTTAATGTACGGCCTACCTAATCAAAGTTTGGCAGCTGCCAAAGCAGATATTGAGATTGCACTTTCTTTTAAAACACCACATCTCTCGCTCTACAACCTCACACTAGAACCCAATACGTATTTCGCGAACTTTCCACCTAAGTTACCTAGCGAAGATGAAATCGATGCGATCTTTGAACAAAATCTGGAGCTGCTGACTGCGGCTGGCTACAAGCGCTATGAAGTTTCCGCCTACGCCAAAAAAGACCAAGAGTGCAAACACAATCTGAACTACTGGCGCTTTGGTGATTACATCGGCATTGGTGCCGGTGCGCATGGGAAGATTTCCTTCCCAGATAAAGTGACCCGACAAGTGCGTGAGCGTCATCCAGAAACTTATATGCAAGCGATGGAAAGTAAAGGTAATGCATTGATTGAGTCGCGTGATGTATCCGCCAAAGATCTGCCATTTGAATTTATGCTCAATACCTTGCGACTAACAAATGGTGTTGAAACTAAAACCTTTAGCGAGCGAACTGGCTTACCACTCCACGTCATCTCTAAAGGTCTTGAAGAGGCTAGTAAAAAAGGATTGCTCGATGACAATCCTACAGCTCTGAAAGCGACAGACTTGGGCTTGCGCTACTTAAATAACCTTCAAGAGATGTTCTTGGAGTAAATAAAGAATAGATAGACCTACTGGTTTTCTACTTACCGCTCCAGGTTGGCGGTTTACCTTCCAAAAACGCAGCAACGCCATGATGAAAATCTGCACTGCCATAACACTCAGCAATCAGATCTGAACAATCGGGAAGATTGCTTTTCATCAAACGTGCCAGAGTCAGTTTTGAAACCTTTTGAGTGATCGGCGCCAACTTCATAAGACGCCCTGCTAAATCCAGGGATGCTTGCGTAAGCTCGTCGGGTTGATGAGTACTCAGTAAATAGCCTTGCTGTTGCAGCTCAGCTGCAGGAACCATTTCAGCCAAGAGAAGCATACGTTTGACGATATTGACACCCAGATGAGCAACCAACCAAGCGACATTTCCAGGAGATAAGCAATTACCCAAGGTTTTGGCAATCGGAACACCAAAGCGCGCATCGTGAGTAGCAATACGGAAATCACAGCAGCTGGCAATCGCTAAACCACCCCCTACTGCCATACCGTCAATCACTGCTATCGTTGGAATCGGCAAGGTTGCCAGCGGGCTCAAGAAGTCATCGATTCCCTCTTCATAGCGTATGCCATCGGCACCCGTTTTAAAGTCAGAAAATTGGGCAATATCACTGCCAGAAACAAAAGACTTACCACCCGCACCCCGAAAGATGGCTAAGCGAACCTGAGGGTTTTTCGCAAGATCCTGACAAATGTTCTTTAGGCTTTGATACATGCCTACCGTCATGGCATTGCGCGCTGCCACATGATCAAAAGTCACATGCGCAATGCCATCATCAATCTCACATAAGACTTGAGCAGTCATACCTAGTAATTACTCAGCCTTAATATTTAAGCTTTTAACGAGACGTTGATATTTAGCCAACTCTCCAGTTAAAAACAAGCTGAACGCCGCTGGTGTGGTCGGGCCTTCAGGTTGCAAGCCTTGAGAATCTAAAGTCTTCTTAATTTGCGGATCAGCCATCGCGGCTTTGACTGCTTGATCAATCTTATTTACGACAGCAGGATCCATTCCTTTAGGGCCCATGATGGAATACCAGTTCGTCACATCAAATCCTGCAATGCCAACTTCATTAAAGGTTGGCACGTTTGGCAGAATCGACAAACGCTTAGGCGTAGAAATCGCCAAGGCCTTGAGGCTACCATCCTTAATTTGCTGCAAGTTGGGCGGCAATGTATCAAAGTTCATCGTAATCTGCCCGCCGAGCAAATCAATAATCGCCTGACCACTCCCCTTATAAGGGACATGGTTTAAAGAGATCCCAGCGATTTTGGCAAAGAGTGCACCAGCCAAATGTTGAGTACTACCAATGCCCGAAGATCCATACGTCATTTGATCAGGGTTAGCTTTAGCCAAGGCAATCAATTGCGCTACCGAGTTCACTGGCAATGAAGCTTTCACCACCAACACATTAGGTACATAACCCAGATAAGTAATCGGCGTGAAATCCGTTGCAGCGTTATAAGGCACACTGGTCAGTACGAATGGCGCAATTGCATTTGAATTTGAATGGCCTACCAACAAGGTATAGCCATCTGGCGTTGACTTTGCAATTTGATCAGCAGCAATGGTTCCCGCAGCACCAGATTTGTTTTCCACAATCACGGTCTGCCCCAAGATCTCACCCATTTTTGGAGCAAGCGCACGCGCCACAATATCTGTTCCTCCACCAGGAGCAAACCCAACAATTAAGCGAATCGGTTTAGTGGGGTATGCCTGCTGAGCGGACACGGAAAAAGGCGTAGCACAAAGACCAAAAGCGGTTGCCAAAGCAAAGCTTCGCGCAATCCATTTAGGGGACTTAATCAACATGAAATCTCCAATACTGTTCTAGTTATATATCTATCAAGACAGCCTATTAGCTATTGCTTGATATTATGTGATTCATTCTAAACATATAAAAACAATAGAGACAATGCCGAAAACCCCTAGCACCAAACCTTTACCGCTTGCCGGAGTCCGCGTTTTAGATGTCAGCCAAGTCATGGCTGGCCCTTACTGCTGCATGCTCCTGGCCGACCTAGGGGCTGATGTGATCAAAATTGAACCTCCGGGAACGGGAGACCAAACCCGTGGCGCCATGGGATTCAAGATGAAAGGCTCAGATAGCATGGGCTTTCTGAACATGAATCGCAACAAACGCAGCGTGACCTTAAACCTGAAGAGCAAAGCTGGTAAAGAGGTCTTTTTCAAACTCGTCAAGACTGCCGACATCCTGGTCGAAAACTATCGCCCCGGTGTCATGAAAAAGCTTGGAATCGACTATCCATCTCTCAAAGCCATTAACCCAGGCTTGGTCTATGCCAGTATCTCTGGCTTTGGTCAAACTGGTCCTTGGTCTGACAGGCCTGGTTTTGATCTGATGGCACAAGCCATGTCTGGCGTCATGAGTGTGACTGGCTACCCTGATGGTCCACCAGTCAAAGCAGGTGTACCGGTTGCTGATATTGGTTGCGCTCTTTTTGCCGTGTATGGCATCCTCTCCGCCTACATTGGTAAAACGAAATCTGGCGAAGGTCAGTTTATTGATGCTTCATTATTTGATTCTGCTTTAGCATTTTCTATTTGGGACACAGCGCAGTACTGGGGCACTGGTGTTGAACCATACAAGCTAGGTACCGCCAATCACATGAGTGCACCCTATCAAGCCATGAAAGCCTCTGATGGCTACTTTGTGATGGGCGCCACCAATCAAAAACTCTGGAAACTGTTATGCGACAACATTGCTCGCCCAGAACTCTTTGAAGATGCGCGCTTTAAGACCAATCCACTGCGCTTAGCCAATCGATTAGAGCTTGCGAGTGAACTAGAAAAAACTTTTGTTACAAAAACCAGCGAAGAATGGGTTGATCTATTGCTGGCAGAAGGTATCCCAGCAGGTCCCATCAATACCTACCCACAAGCGTTTGATAGCGAACATGGTAAACATCGCCAAATGCGTATGGAAATTGATCATCCGATCGAAGGAAAAGTGCCTAACATTGGCTTCGCAGTGAAGTTGAGTGAGACACCTCAACAAGTCAGAAAACATCCGCCTTTACTTGGTGAGCACACTAGCGAGTTATTGGCAGAACTGGGAATTTCAGGTGATGAACTAAAAGCGCTTGAAGAAGGTGGCGCCTTTCAGCCATAAGCATATCGATTAACCAAAAATCTCAATAGGTTCATTTGGCAAAAAGATGGTGAACTTAGCCCCACCACCAGCGGCATCCGCGTAACTGATGCGACCACCATGGCGAGTCACAATGTGCTGGCAAAGCCAAAGACCTAAACCCATACCTGTTTTTTTATTGCCACTCAGAAGCTCGAACAGGTGGGATTGGTGCTCAACAGAAACACCTTCGCCATTATCGGCAATGCTGAACTCAAGACCATTCGATTGAGCTTGAGTTTCAATAGTCATTTTTCGATGGGTTTGACTCGAATCTTCTAAGGCTTGAATGGCGTTATTGATCAGATTCAGAATAACCTGCTGCACTTCGCCACGATTCACATTGGCTATGACATTAGAGCCACTCTTCAGAACTATTTGAATATTTTTTGACTGAATCTCAGGCTTAGTAATCTGCAGTACTAAGTCTATGAGTTCATTCAGATCCACCCTTTCAGTATCCAACTGAGATTCAGAAAAGATGGCGCGTAAAGACTTAATAATATTGGCTGCCCGTTGGTTATCAAAAAGTAAGGTATTTAAAATATCCTTTTCTAAGTCTGGATCAATCCCACCTTCAGCTAATTTCTTTTGTAAAAACTGAATATTTAAGCTGCTTGCCCCCAAGGGCTGATTAAGCTCATGCGCGATAGATGCGGAGAGCGCGCCAGTGGCTGTAGTTTTATTGGCCTTCAATAGTGAAGCAATGAGGCCCTCTCTTTCAATCAATAAACCCCGAATTTCTTCGTTCTCAAGCCCTGCTCTAGCGCTTTCTTTTGCTATGCGCTCGGCCCAATAACCGCCAATAGCGATATAGGACAGTGCGCTCATCACCATTTGAGCAACCGTGAAGAGAATGAGAATCTGGGGGAGCTGATCAACCCGACTAATGGAAACGCTGCTAGCAACCAGAACCAAGAAGCGCCCTAAAGCAAATAATAACTCTGCCGTTGTCGCATATTGCAAATAAGCCAACTGCTGCGAAGGAGTAGATTTTCTTTTTTTTCTGAGCTGAATAATTTGAAAAATAAAGAAGGTGATTGAAATAAAACACATGAAAGCAGTACGCATCTCAAAGCTTCCATATGCGCGCATATATTCAAAGACGAGCAGAAAAATAATGGTCAAAACGATAAAAAATACTTGTAAGCGCTTGCCAATAGGATGCACCAGAGATCTGCAAAATAAAAACTGCAAAGTCGCCGCTATAAAGAAAAGTGTATTGGCTACCGTGAAATTAAATTCTGGATGTGCAATATCAGTGAGTGTCACGATGCCGGTGCCAAACGTGATCAGCCCGACAATGCTGACAACCAAAGAGCTCATCCAATAAAGACTAGGCCTAATCGTATGCTGAGAGCGATAGTAGTGATAAACGCCCAATAACAAGCCAAACTGAATCGTGGCAAGAATGTAGAAATAGATGGAGATCAAAAGCTTCATAAAAGCTATCGTACAACGCTCCAGCTACAGGGGAAATGAAATTAGGGGGCTAGTGGCGGAAGAGGTGTCTAGATTTTGCCCCTCCAATGAACTCTACCATTATCCATAAACCCTTTAATTATCTGGCTTTAAAGGGTAACCCTACTCCCGAGTAAACCACCTAAATCCACCTGAGACTATGTCTTGCTGATGGGTGAGAAACGGGAAAAAAATCATCGTTAGCGCCTTAGAGAGTTTCGACTGCCGAATAACCAACAAAAGGTTAACTTTTTAATCTATTTAATCTATTTTTTTCTGCATGGTGGGTACATCGGGGGGTTCAAACTCCATCATTAGACCCATCATTGACATGGCTTCTATGTAACCATACTCCCGTGTAACCCATTGAGATTCAATAAAATATGTTGATTAAAGATGAGTACAAAAGGGGTAATTTTTGCTTGAGTTTGGGATGCCGAATGTCGAATAAATTTAGCTTTACGGCACGTCGTATTGCCAATCTCTCTAAACCAGGTTTTTACCACGACTCAGAATCCAGAGGGCTATATCTTCAGGTGATGACGGGGGTAAATAAAATCATGCGAAGTTGGATATTTCGCTACACCAGCCCTATCTCATTCAAACGTAGAGATATGGGTTTGGGCCCGCTAGAGGTCCGCTCACTTGCTGATGCTAGACGGAAAACGCTTGAGCTTCGTAAATTAATTCTAGATGGTGTTGATCCGATAGATCAGCGCAATAGGGTTCGGACCGAAGCCCTAGCTGCCACTGAGGATGGGATTACCTTCTCAATTGCAGCAGAGCGTTGTATTGCAGCCAAACGATCAGAATGGAAGAATGCGAAGCATGCTGATCAATGGGTAAACACTATGGCTACTTTTGTTAATCCAAAAATTGGGAAGATGCGAGTTGATCAAATCAATACTGGCCATATCGCCAAGCTTCTTGAGCAAGAAATCAAAAAGAAGTCGGGTGAAGTTGAGGGCCCCTTCTGGAATGTCCGCACCGAAACAGCTACGCGCGTACGACAACGAATTGAGGTGATCCTTGACTGGTGTAAAGCTCATGAATACATCAAGGGAGACAATCCTGCACGACTTAAAGGCGCCCTAGCCCATCTTTTGCCTAAAGCAAACAAGATCCAGAAGAAGAGTCATCACCCCGCTCTGCCGTTCCAGCAGATGGGTGAGTTTATGAGAGAACTACGAACAAAGAGTGGCTTCTCCGTACTTGCCCTTGAGTTCTTAATTCTTACGGCTACACGTACGGGAGAGGTGCTTAATGCCAAATGGGATGAGTTTGATATTGAAAATAAGGTTTGGACTATTCCTGCTGAGAGAATGAAAGCTGGCAAAGCACATCGGGTTCCTCTAAATACCCGAGCTATTGAGATATACGACTTCCTCTTTAAGCATCGCGTGAATGAATCTTTGTTTCCGAGCAAACGTTACAACAAAGATAGTATGTCGAATATGTCCCTGATTGCAATCATGAAGAGAATGCCAACTTACTCCCAATATGTTCCTCATGGATTTAGATCAACCTTTAGAGACTGGGCTGCAGAAACTACTGACTATCCAAACGAGACTGTGGAACTTGCTTTGGCGCACACCATTAAGAATAAGTCTGAGGCCGCCTATAGGAGGCAGGATCAATTAGATAAGCGCTCTAAATTAATGAGCGAATGGGGAAAATTTATAGCTTAGCGGTCTGAATTTGACTCAAGACTAGCTTTGAAAGAAAAGTAATCGTCTAGTAACCCACAATTAGATGCTAAATAAACTTTGTCATTATAAAGGGGGCAACTAATTTTCCACTTTTCGGGCCCCCTCTAATTCTGCTAAAACCTCCATAGTCATATCTCTATTGCTTTTTCGTTTGTCGATCAATTCCCAGTCTTTTTCTATCTCCACACTTGAGCTGCACTTGATTAATAACTGAGTTACTTCGGTTACCCCAATTAACGCCTCTTCTTTTGTTTTTGCAATGACTCTTGAAATGATCAGTTTAGTCTCCTCTTTTCTTGGGCTGCTGAGAGCATTAGCCATCAAGATAGTTAACCGTAATCCCTTTGACGTCTCAAGTACTCTAGCCATTAACCCTGCATCTGAAATTGTTGATAATGGGATGGAATCTATTCTTCTAGCAAGCTCTTGAAACTCATTTGCCTGAATGTCCCATCTCACATGGTCCCCATTTAACTTGGTTAGGCATATTTGAGCTTGATTAGAAATTTCAAGGAATATCCATTTAAGTGCATTTAGTTGGTTACGACTCTCAAGCCTCAAAGCTTCTACCCTTCGAGCCTCCTCTTTAGACTGCTGATAGATGATTGCCAAGAGACCAAGAATTATTGCGCCAACTGAACCTATAGCCTGAACCCAGGCCGCACACTCTGTGCGAGTAAAAGAAACTGGGACCAAAAGGCAGGTATTACAAATATCGTAGTCCATTACAACCCCTTTTTAATCAATAGCCGCATATTAAGCCCCGTAGCTAGACGTTTGTTGCATTTAGAATAAACAATTACATATCCCCCATCCATCCAACCCCGTAGAATCGTGGCATGACCAATACAACGATGTTCTCTAACTTGGTAGAAAATTCTCTGAGTTTTCTTAATAAAGCCATTGTTGAAATAGAAGATGAGCCAGTCTTCTCGCTTATCCACTTCTATACAGGACTGGAGCTTTTACTAAAGGCAAGGCTCATGAATGAGCATTGGTCTTTGATAGTCGCCAGAAAAAGCATTCCAGATTTACAAAAATTTACTAGTGGTGATTTTCAATCAATAAATTTAGATGAAATCTTAGAGTCTTTAGATAAAACCCTTGGAATTAAAGTGGCAAAAATTCATGCCGATGCCTTTCATTCTGTAAGAAAGCACAGAAATAGAATCATTCACTTTTTTCATGATGCTCAAACTCAAGAGGTTAAAACAGAGCAAATTGTTCAAGAGCAATTAGTGGCTTGGCATTTTTTACAACAGATTATCGCCACCCAATGGTCGCAAATATTCAAGCCCTGGGCAAAGGATCTATTGGCTATAGATAAGGGATTAAGAAAATACCACACTTATCTACAGATTATTTTTGATCAAAAAGCTCCAATTCTTCGACAGTTTAAGGCGCAAGGTTTCAAAATTGAAACTTGCCCATCTTGCAGCTTCAAGTCTTTAGTTTGCTTGAAGAATATAGACTTTCTCTACCATGCAAAATGTGAAGTCTGCAATTTGTCTGAGCCAAGAATTAATATTGAATGCCCCTATTGCGCGAAGATCACAACATACGAAGGCGATTCTGCCGCGTATTGCAAGCACTGTAAAAAGGGAATTCTTCTTAAACAGGTCGAGGATATCCTTATAGATCATGGTGATCTTCATATTAGAGCTATGGAAGGAGATTTTTCGGATCCAGAAGCCAGTTGTGTTGAGTGCGACTGCTTCCACACAGTTATTAATACGAAACATAACCAAATACTATGCATGGCATGTCTTTCGGAATTTCCAGAAATATATTTCTGTGAATGGTGCGGGGAAGGAAACACTAAAATTCTTGAAAACAGTTACTACGAGGGCTGCAGTCAATGCAATGGTGCCTCTGATAGGCGAAGAGATGACTAATGTTGATGCTGAAGCATTCAGTTACTAGATGCTTACTCCATTTAGAACGGACAATACTGATCCTCTATCTATCGAGACTTGATGGAATAGGGCTGCTAGGGATTGCCTGGTGAGGCCGAAGATGGGATGATTAGTTGAACAATATAAGGAGGAAATATGGCAACGAAGAAAACCGTTCCACTCACTAAATCTGGCGTAAAAAAGATCCCCAACAATAAGCCTGGCGTTTATAACATCAAAGGTAGCGACGGCAAATCTGAATACATTGGTATGGCGCAGAAAGGTAGATTACAGAAAAGGGTTGAAGAGCATTTACCTTCTAGCCCAAAGGACCCAATTAAATCGGGTAAATCAGTATCTATTAATCAAACCCCTTCTAAAGCCTTAGCCTTGAAAACTGAAAAAGCAATGATTAAGGCAAAACAACCACCTAAAAATAAAAAAGGGAAATAAGCCATGTTGTCAGCCGTAGCAATTATTGCTGGAATTATTACTTTCTATATAAAACTTACGAAAGATGCTGAGGTTGCCGCATATAGAGAAACGATTGCATACATGGATAGACATGCTGATGAACTAAGAAGGAATTGGGGAGCAATTCAAGCAAAAATTGCGGACAGAGAGCAAATTAAATCGTTTTTAAATAGGCTGGAACAAATGGCTTTATTGGTTAATAAGAAAGCCTTTGATATCGAGCTGGTTTACAGCTCTTATTGGGAGCTATATTGCAAGCCAATGAAATGCAAAGATGTATCGGACTTTTTTGAAAAATCTCGTATCAAAGATAAGCATATATTCTCTGAATACAAAAAACTATCTGAAGATTGGGCAGCAAGAATCGAGGCGGAGCAAGACGGGGAAATAGCAAGCGTCCAATAACTAGACGGTTGTTCCATTCAAAACAAAATGTCTCGCCAGCTCAATACTGCGGATGCCAGTAGGCGGATATTTGATGCCGCTGCGAGCCACGAGATTCGGTGCCGATCGGGCAGTGAGTCTTGCTGTACTTAGACCCAATGTGCAGAACTGTTTTAATCCTCTATCCTACGTTTTCAATTCTCCACTCTTCCAATCGGTATTCTCTGAAAGCAGCCACCTAGGTGACTTTAAACCACCCTCTCAAAATGCGGCACATCTACAAATCCTTTGAAATTCCCGCCCCATCTATTCTTGGGACCAAGGCTTTCCCAGTATTCACCTACCGCGCGGATTAGCTCTTTATCCCAGACTAGCTTCCCATTCCAAAAGAAATTCAGATCAATCGCGCAGCGTCTTAGGTGATTGCTATTCATGGTCTTTGATCTACCAGTCTTAAAGTAAATCTCTTGTTGTTCTGGTGAGCGCCAGAGCTCCCCTCCTGTGATTACCCACCCTTCTGCCGTCGCAAACTGAATGAGGCGGCTGATATCAATCAAGAATGCTGCTTGCTCTATTACTAGACCGCTCATTGTTCTTCTTTTTTATTTAAGCTATGCATGCGCATCTCAAAGATCTTTTCTACTGATCTACCGCCAAAGTAAGCCAGCATGACTAATTGACCCCATTCGCCCAAGAGCTTTACATAGGCCTCATTGATATCTATTCCCATGGCCGAAAGCAATGCAAATAATAGATAGGCTGTGAGGATGTAAACCAATGTTCCAGGGCGGATGTTCTTTGATAACCTGGAGTCACTGCCCATATCGGATTGCCATCTGTTAGTGGCATTCTCTTGTGAGGCTCGATGCATCTCGGCTAGCAACTTGGATTCTTCTATTTCAAGTTCTTTTTGCTTAAGCGTGTATTGCAGTAGAAGCTGCTCTTGCTCTATCTCTAGTTGCTTGAGCTTGATGAGATCTTCCTGACTGGGGTTGTCAGGAATGCGCGCGCCAATCTTGCTCTCAATGAATTCCTTGCCTTTAGCTTGGACTGCGCCCGCAAGAAGACCAAGGCCGTTGACGGCCAAGGTTTGCACTAGAGATGTGATGATTGGAAGCATGTCATTAGTTCTTTTCTTGATGCTCGAAGGTATTGATAAGTATGGAAGTCCACCGCCCCACTACCGCCTGGGCTTTTCTTTGGTGTTGGCAGTGGGGCGCAGTTACGCGCGCCCACACACCGTGGTTACTTCAACACCCGCAGCCGCACCCAAACACCTGCCGCTAGTGGTGATCTTCCCTTCTGCTAGCGTTTCTTGGCTCCTTTAGTTTCTTGCGGTAATTCTGATTCGAAAGCTTTTTCTAATGTTTGCTCTTGAGCCGGTAGTCGACCTTCAGCCATCAGTCCTTCTACGATCTCCATAAGACGATCACCATCATCCTCACCAAAGACTTTAGCTACGACCTCATGGCCATATTTGGCACATAGGCGGTCGTACTCCTGCTCTGGAGTAATAGTGGTCTTTGATGGACGCTCAAATACCGTAACGTTCTCGCGTCCAAAGAGGTTTCGGAGTATGTTGGTCTCATAAGGCGGTACATGCACATGGATGGTCGTGAATGCATCCCTGCGCACTACCGCTTCTACCTCTTTAATTTGGAAGTCGCTATGAATGAGCTCTTTGGTATTCATTGTGTTATTCATTCGATCTTCCTTATTGAATAGCTAATACCGCATGGGCATTGGCACGTGAGATGGATAAGGCGCAGCGTAGGTTCACCATGGCGTACATAGCGAGCGTGTCGTGTGGACGGATTGGGGCAACGATGTCTAGGTCGTCATCGCGCAGCTTCATAAAGCGAGTGTTGAGGAAATAGCAGCGCTTACTCCACTCCACCGTGCGATTAGCCATGGCATCTAACTCATCAAACTGGGGATCCCAGATGATCTCCACTCCTTTGAAGGCTAAGCCTGTATTTACGCCTGCACCTACGCCAGCATCGATGTACTTAGTCTCACCTGATCCAGCGATATGGGTCACAGTTACTTGCTTACGATAGGTATCAATGAACTTACCCCCAGCGATGATGAAATCTGGGCTACCGCCATGCTTAATACATTGGCGCCATGCAGTCTCCATCTCACCTACTAAGTTACCAGGCGATGTTGAGGCAATATCTTTGACGGCATAGTTACGCCAGTAGCTTGCTTTGGCTCGATCGATACCGCCCACCGTACCGGCATCTGGCGCCAGGCTAACTAGACTATCTAGGCCGACTACTGCATCGGCGCCGTGCGAGCCGTCGCGATGCAACTCTAGGTCTAGCTTATTGAGAAAGCCTTCCCTCAAGACTTCCAACTGCTCATCCAAGAGATTGATCAGTTGTACGCGCTCGTTGTATTCCAACTGGAATCCTCGCGCCCCACCCTCACGTACTTTGATGCCATTACTAAAGAGTCGGTCATAGTCGATATAAAGACCATCAACTGCTCTACGCCATGGGAATGAAGCTTGCTCAGTCGTATTTCGTTTATTGAATTTGACCGTCTCCTCCCCAAAGGCCCAGCTAAAGTTACTGCCGTGTTCCTTACGGATGTTCTCGACTACGTTCTGTTTTGCACCTAATAGGCTCTTGCGTCCTTCCATGAGTTTTTTAAGGAAAGGTCTCTCTACAGCGATTTGATCGACCGGTAGATTGCGCAAGTACTCATCTAAGGAAACCTTAGCTAACTCTTGCAAGTCTGTATTTGAAATTGGCATATGCCACCCCATCAATAGTTATTTAAGAAATTGGTGGCTTCAATACCTGGTGATGGAGCGTGAACCCATCCATTGCTACGCTGCTAGGCGCGACTCTAGCTTTAACGCGTTGGTGTGAAGCAGTAGTTAGAGTGTTTAGCTCTCACCACATGAATTGATTATTGGGGTGCTTGGCAAGGAGTTTGAATATTTCTGGGGTTTTTATTTACTTAGCTCCTTAGCTCGCTATGGGTCTTTATGCCCAATGTGTCTTTGTGCCACCTTGGGCATAAAAGAGCGTTTCTTTGGTCGTGGCCGTCAAGGGTGCGCAAGCCACCCCTTTGGGGTGCCCTTGACGGAATCACCTTCGCAGCAATTCATTGATAGGAATATGGTGATTTATTTTGTTGACTCTTTGAGGTTCGACCTCTACATTGCTTATTCATCTAAACGAATAATGAAGAGGTCTCATGGATAAAGAGCAGTGTTATTTCGCGCTTGATTTAGAGCTTAATAATGCCCAAGATAATTCCACAGTAAATCCAAAGATCATTCAAATAGGGTTAGCGGTAGGAAACTATCATGACCATGTCAATCAATCCCTATCTACGTATAAATGGTTCTTAGATCCTAAAGAGCCTATTTTTGAGTTCATCACCCAATTAACGGGCATTTGTAATCAGGATATTTCTGACTATTCAGTTCCACATGAACAAGTAGCTAAAGAAATTGGTGAAATTATTACTAAGCGCAATTGCTTTGTTAATCCCATTACCTGGGGCGGTGGCGATTCACTTGAACTGAAAGCTGAATTTAAAGATCGAGGTATTAGCTTTCCCCATTTTGGTCGTCGCTGGATCGATGTCAAAACTTGGTATAGCCTGCACATGCTTGCCATGGGCAAAAAACCAAGTGGCGGCCTATCCTCAGGCCTTGGTTCTTTTAAGCTTCAATTTGAAGGCAGCCCACATAGAGCGGATGTTGATGCTCTCAATACCTTGAGGCTTTTCTTTGAAATCCTTCACAGGCACAATCAGATATATCAGCTGGTAACCGATGCAAAGGCTGTGAAATAGCCTTGTCTAAAGAGCCTAAATTAGGGTTATTTTGATTCTATAAGCATTTTTGTTGACATTAAACTATAATATATGCATAGTTGTTGACAATAATGGATAAATTTAGGCCCTATGAGCACTTCTGTTGACCAGCTACCCCTCTTGCTTTTTAGCTCAAGAGAAGACAAAACCAACGCCCAGAGAATTTCCCGCTTGGCTAGGTCTGGGCGTTTGCGTCAAATTTATCGCGGCATTTACACCAGCGACATCGCCAGCCCGCTCGAACAAATCATTCGGCCCAATTGGCGGCAAATTACCGAATATCTTTATCCAGGCTCTGTAATAGCTTACCGTTCTGCTCATCTTTGCAAACCAGATGATAGCGGCAATGTATTTTTAGTATCTGGCAATAGAGCACGTCAAATAGAATTTCCGGGGCTGACTCTAAATATCTTGCCAGGTCCTCCTGCAGTTCAATCGCACAAGGATTCGCTTAACGATATCCCTTATGGAAAACTCTTCATATCCTCGGAGGCTAGGCGGCTGTTAGAGAATCTCTATAGCCGCAAAGGGTCAGATCTTCGCACTATGGGTCGCCCTTGGGTTGAGTCTTATCTAAGTAAGCTATGCACCATTCGAGGTGAACATAAGCTCAATACACTACGTGATGATGCTAAAGCTATTGCCCCTGAATTAGGTCTTGAGGTTCAATTTAAAACACTGAACACGATTGTTTCCGCCTTAATGCAAACTGGTAAGGCTCGCTCTTTAAGGGCAGCTGATGCATTGGCGCGCGCAGCTGGTAAGCCTTATGATCCTGATCGTATTGAGATCTTCGAAACTTTATTTTCTGCTCTAAGAAAGCCTTTTTCAATCACTCAAGATCCGGCGAAGACTGGCAAAAGTGCATTTAATTTTGCATTCTTTGAATCGTACTTTTCGAACTACATTGAAGGCACTACATTCACCGTTGAAGAGGCCTCTGAGATTATTTTCGATGGGAAAATCATTCCAAAACGAAATGAAGATTCGCATGATGTATTGGGCACCTTTAAAGCAATCATGGAGCAGCCCTTTCGCTCTAAGCCCCCAAAAGATGAAGATGATTTCTTAGCGTGGCTTTTGCAATGTAACCTCCAAATACTCTCTAGTCGCCCAGATAAAAATCCAGGCGAATGGAAAGAGCAAAGTAACCAAGCAGGAAATACTATTTTTGTTCACCCCGAGCTTGTTAAAGGCACTTTGCGGGAAGGATTCAAGCGCATCGCTTTACTGGAAGATCCATTTGCGCGCGCACTGATGGCGATGTTTGTAGTTACTGAAGTGCACCCGTTCATGGATGGCAATGGCCGAACCGCGCGCCTAACAATGAATGCCTACTTAACTCAACACTCCGCCTCTCGCATTATTATTCCCACGGCTTATCGTGAGGATTATTTGCTGCCATTAAAAGCGCTGTCTCAAAACAATGATCCCAATCCTTTCATTCGATCCATGACTCGTGCATGGCGTTGGACCGCTGGATTTGATTATTCGAACTTCCCGAATCTTTGGGAAAAAATGAAGGTTTGCAACGCATTTACAGACAACCCTTCACAGTATCAATTGCTTGATCCTCACGATATAAGCTAAGTTGTAGACGAAAAAGGGCTATATCTGCTGTTTTGTAGACAAAACGAGGTGCTTATGATGCCTAAAGACATTCCTGTCTACATGCCACTGATTTTGAGTGGCATGTAATTCAGACTTATCTATATTCCCATATTGCCTAGATGTTGAGCAATTCGATCCATTGGGTTTTCGGAGCTAGCCAGTGGCGCACCCAAGGTGGATGTTCGCGCCCGAATAGGCTGAAGCGTCTGCAGTGGCGTGATCTTTGCATTGGCGAAGCTAGGCTCCGGCATCCCTATTGAGTCGTAGATGGATTCAATCGTAGATTGCCATTGCTCTGGTTTATTGGTTTGCACAAACACCTGCATATAAAAAGGATCAGTCAGATACTTGTAAAAGCATTGAGCCTTAGCCGAATGATCAACCTCATCTTCGCGAGAGTTTAAGTATTTGATGATCTGGTGCTTGGCCTCTGATACTAGCTCGGTAGGTTTCTTCTGCTTGGCAGATGCTGCCATTGCGTTATCAACAAATTGACTTTCGATTTCATATTTACGAAGAGCATCTTGTAAGCTCACCACAGTAACTTGCAAATCCTCAACCTGCTTTTCTAGATCTCGCTTTTCATTGATGATCTTTTGAATCCGTTCACACCCACGCTTTGACTTGATGTCGCCAGAGGCTTCTTCATTAGGCTTGTTATTGTTCTCGGGGCTCGAATCCGCAGGCCCAGGGTTCAATACCCGATTGATGAATTCTTCTGCGCTTTCAGTCTGAATGGCTGGCTGTGGGAGTACATCTACAGTGATTGCAGCTGGTGCGGGCAATAACTCTCCCAGGTCATAAGCTTGAGGCTCTAGTTCGTCTTCAGGAGCGGTCATCATGGCAGGTACCTGTACCTCACCCTTGACTGGAGCAAAGATTGGCTCAATCTCTGAATCCTCTAACTCTTCTCCCTCTTCAATATCCTCAGATATTTGAGCAAGAGATGTGCTAGGTTTGGATACCTTGCTGAGGTCATCAAGCAAACTGGTAGCCTGACTTTTAGGCTCCGCTTTTTGTACCCTTGCCTTTTGTGCCTTTTGCTTTTCAGCTTCCTGCTCTTTAGCTAATTTGGCAACTGCTTGCTCTTGAGCTTTTTTTGCCTTTTCTTCATCGGATGCCTTCTGAGCTGCCGCTCTTTCGGCTAACTTCAGATCACGCTCTTCTCTTGCCTTTATTCGCCTGGCGTGTACTTCAGCCGCATGTTTGTCTTCAGCCTCTTTTCTCAAGCGCTCGCGTTCTTTTAACTCTTCCCTATTTTGAGCTCTTTGAATGGCTCCACCATTGCTGAGAACTTCTGATTTAAAACTCGTTACTTCATTTGCCACCTGCGTCATTGCTGATCTCCTCTTTTAATGAATTACTGTTGTTACTTGTCTCGCTATTGATTCCTTGTCGCCTCTCGGAAAATAGATTGACTCCAAAGTTGGGGTCGACATATCCTTCCGCTTGCTTTTCTACATTCGGTATAAATAGATTTGAATCGATACGATCGTCATATCGCAAGAGAGTCTCGCGTAGGAGATTACGGATATGTTCGTAATCCATTCCTCTAGCTTGTAGGTTTTGAATTTGTATTGATAGATTTGTAATCATTGGCAGGACTTTCAACCAACCTTCTTTTTCTTCTATGCCATCCGGTGCGCCGGTAGTACCCGCTCTAATTCTGAGATCAACCATGTCAAAGATCCGATCTTTGGTAAGTGTTGGCCAGTCATAGGTTTTCTCTTTAGTGATGGTGAGCTTGCCATCGACCATGGCTGTTCTGGTAACTGGCGCGCCCATATAACGCTCTACCTGTTCGCTAGTTAACTCCTGCAATAAAACCTGAGCACTGTATTGCGCTATTTCTTGTAGCCAATCTTCTATCTGGTCTTTGAATTCAAATACGCGTCCCGATAACGCTCTTTGTAAGATATTGGCTTCAGTAGCTGTCTTAGGTCTGACGACTGTTGAGCGCGCAGCATCTTGCAGCCCAGTAACTTGTTCCCAGTCATAACGTACTGCACTGGTGTCATATACGATGGGATCTATTTTGGGGTGCCCTCTGGGAATAATCACTTGGTTAAGGGGCTTACCTTCAGTGTCAACAATGGTGATCTCACCAAATCGTGAATCAGCATGCTTCTTGATTGTTTTCTCGTTGATATCAGCTGATGCCACCCACCCCGGAATGCAAAGGTCTCGATGCTGATTAAATCTATCTCTCGCTTCGTTGTGCTCATCTTGCAGTCGTTCAGTCAGATCAACTAGGCTTGGCCCAACAAACTGACCGTCAACTACCTGATAAGGTAATAGGAAGAATGGGTACCAGCGCTCACCAGCTCTTGGCGGGGAATAAGGTTCACGCAGCCACTCAGTTGCTCCCTCTACCATTGTGTATACACGCTGGGTAGCTCTATCCCAGATTTCCAAGACTGCGATCTGCTGATCATCACTTACCGGACTTTTGCTTGCATCCATATGCATGGAGGCTAAACGCCTGGCTTTCTTATGCGAGGGTTCGCCTTGGCCTGGTTGGTAGATCTTGGCATTGGCTAGATTCTTCTTGTACATAGCCTCAGCCTGCGAGCGCTTCATCGGTATGACTTGGCAGATCCAGTCCGCATCGGTGTAATCCCAGAATTCACAGATTGAGGGATCGATGAGCAGATTCTCGGTAAGGACTCTATCAATGACGAGACCTTCAGCAGTATTAACCTCTGAGCGCTCATATAAAGATCCGATGAGTTGGTCTAACTCTGCCCTCTTGACATCATGATGATGACTTTGATTACCGTCATCGAGATCTTGCTCTAGCTCTTTGATAAGCAGTAGATTCTCTTGAGCATCATTAATCCGCCCTTTAATGTAAGCATCCTTGCTTGGGTCTCTTTGATACATCACTTTGAGAATTCCGTAGCTACAAGTCAATGCTGCTCTTACCGTTGACTTGGCTCGATTCTTTAATTGCGCATGTTCTAGAGATCTATTGGTTACTGCTTCTAGTGTTCTACAAAAGAGCTTGAGGTCCGCACCCGAATTTAATGGGGCTGTGGATATTTCTGGATTTCTTGCATATACATTGGGTAGTACGGCAGAGATAGTGCCGTGTATTAGATTGGCTCTTAGGCTGTAGAAGTCTTTGCTAGTTGGGTCTGCATTCCAATTAAAGCCGGCCACCGTATTGCGGTTATGCCTTACGCGCTTATGAAAGGCTGACCAGTGAGCGCGCGCATGTGTAATGCGGGCAGTCCATTTTTGTTGGAGGGGTTGAGAGTCTTGAGGCACATCTTATTTATATATTTAGAAATGGGGCCTCCAGGATTTATTGTGAATTTATGTAACAGATTTAGCGGGATGAAAAAAAGACTACCGGGGACTACGTAGAGAGCAATTCAGAGAGCCCCATCCTTCCAATCTCTACCAATATCTTCCATTCCGTCAAAATAGTCTTCCAGCATATTGAGTTTTTGCAATACTCGAAAAATATTACGGGAAGCCGCCTCGGTTTTATGGTCATCATCTATTTGGCACCATGAACATGTTTTTTCGTTGCCATCCAATGGCTCTTTACATGAAAAGCAGAAGTTACTTGCCGGCTCTATGCAATTGACATTAAAAATAAAGGGGTCACCACTTGAATTAATAAAGTACGGGATCGCCGAAGTCTTGCCTATCTGCAATTCAAAGTAACTACAACCAAACTCAAGTGATTTTTTGAGGGCCATAGCTTTGGTTTCGACAGACGCTCTTGGACCACATATGAACGAGCTTATTGATCTAGCTGGAATATCAACAAGCATCATTCCACCTTCAACTCTAACTTCTTCCGCAGCTAGAACCATGCGACGTTCTTGCTCATAATCCCAACATATTGCCTTTGTGAAATATGCAGCCTTAAACACCCCTCCTTGCAAAAAATATAAGTAGCGAGGCTTACCAATTACCTGCGCGCGATAAAGCATATCCCTCAAATCGGGATCCGGAGATTCTCTATAGACCACATCGTCAAATTGACTTTCAGGGAAGTCGCTCACTAAAGCAGCCTCATCGATCTCAATAGCCACACCGGTTAGATTTTTTGCGTAATGAGCCCACATAGGGAGCACAGTAGGAGAAGATGAAAAACATGTAACTGGATGCTGCTTAATATTTCCAATTACTTCAGCATAAAAAGCAAGCACCCCTGGTTCTTCCTTGAAATCAATGGTCAAAAATTGCTCATAGGGGTCGTTAAAATCCTTCGGATAGGAGCACTTTAGAGTTATTGCATCCTTTAACTTGATCACTCTATCCAAGTACTCTGGACCAACATATTTAAATATGTTCTTGCTCATAATTTTTTAAGATTTTAAAGAGTCAATGTTTTCATGAAGATCATAAATTGCCGACTTTAAGACCTGAAGGGAAATTTTTGCAGTGCTTTCACGTGGGCGAAAGTTTGCCGACATTTGCTCAAAGGGATGAATATAGTTACGAAAATCTCGAAGAGAATGGCTAAATTTAAAGGTATCGTGTTGAATTAAAGATAGCTCTTTTGACACATCAATAAAGCTAGCAAGACTCCAATCATGGAACATCTTTACCTTCCCTGCTGCATCTCTTGGTGCGGAATTTGCAGAATTAAAGCGCCTTGGATATTGAGTGGCCAACCCCAAGAGGATGCCCTCTAGCGTACTTCCCGCAAGCAAAACTACTGCAAGTGGGGAGGCGGCGGAGAAACACTTTTCAATTTCTTCTATCCTATGCTTAAGAACTGGAACTATTACACCATCTAATCCAAGCCCCTCAATGGATATATTGGAAAATTCTCTGGCAAGAAAGCCATTTTCCTGACTTAAAGATACACCCTCATCAATCTCAACTTTATCCAAAGTTTTGAATGTAATTTCAGCTCCCGAACGAGTTATTCGCCACTTATCAAATGCCAAATATTGATTAAATTCCCTTAGATGCTGATCCAATTCTGGCAGTCGATTAATAAAATTAATCGGGGCAAAAATTTGCTTAATGCACTCATCCAGCCTTGGGGTGCCGTTAATTTTTTTAAGGCATTCATCAGTGAACATCCATCGCGATGGGAAACCCTGTCCATAGGATTCGTTAAAACCCAGATTATTGAAAAAGTTAATGAGCGTTGGACCGGATCTATATTCAGTCCGCTCATTAATCATTTCTCTTAGCATTTCAAGTGACTTCTGGGATAAATTCATATCAATTAACCTTTGGACTATCCGCACCTCAACACTTCGAGGAAGTATGGGACTCTTTAAACATAATACATATTCAGTCCAATACCCTCCTTGCTCTCATCACACCATACCTAGTAGCATCCCAAGCGTGATCTTCGGCATCTGTGTCTACGTCTTCGGGATTGAGTGAGTCTGGCGGTAACCGAGGGATAGTTCTAAGCCAATGCTTGCAATTGTTAAATACCTTTAACTTTCCTTCAGCTAATAGGCGGATGATTTCTTGAGCGCCGTTTACCCTACTTCTGGGTGCGTTATAGGCTTCGGTCCATTTAACACCCTTATCCCTGAAGATTTGTCCGATGGATCGCTCTGCTCCGATCTTAGAAAAGATGGATGGGTCAGCTAGGTTCATGCGGTATTCATAACCAAGGCGTTGGTCATGGAACTCGATCTTTTTGATCTTCTCTGCCACCACCGTTGCATCCTCCCTGGTGCCGATGTTTTCTTTCTCTCCATATCCATAGAGTTCTCTCCACAGGTAATAGACTCCATCGTTGGATAAGGCAAACCAATAAACGGCATAAGGTCTGGCATAACCCCAATCCATTGAGCGCCATACCTTCCATGTTGGCGGAATGGCAAAGGGCTCTACAACGTGTTTAGAGGGCTGCCATACGCCCTCCAAGAAACTTCCCACGTGAATATCCCAATCTCCTTCTAACCAGGCTCTACGCCTGTTTGGATCACTTAGCGACTCTAGGCTCATCAGGTAGTTTGGGTCGTTTTTGAGTAGGTGCGTGTTCTCATAAATCGTTGAATGAATTCTAACCCTGGGTAGTACGCCTTCTTGCCTAATGATCTGTCCTGCCGGTATTGCTCCAATCTGGAATCGCTCCTTTACGGATGCATGCCCAACTCCAAATGGATTACAAGTGGCTCGTACCATTCTTGGCATTCCAGGATGAGATGACCTGCAGGTGGAATGCATGGCTTCGTAAAAAGAGAGATTGCGCCAGTTGGTTAATTCCTCGAATCCCAGCCATGGGTATTCATGGCCATGGTAATTCCAGTAATCGTCCTCATTGGCGCCATAACGAAAGTACAACATCTCACCTGTGGGCCACTTCCATACGTAGTCAGATTCATTGAACTTGGCGCCTGGAAAGATTTGATAAAACCAGCGCTTACTCTTGGCTACTACGTCAGCTAGCTGCGGATAAGTAAGGCGAAAGAGTGTTCCGCGCCAATGATCTCCAAAGCCTCTACCTACGTGTTGGGCATAGCTCATGAGTAAGGTATCGGTCTTACCCCCTCCTCTGGTGCCCTCTAGTAATACCTCATAAACAGGGCATGTCAGAAATAGCGTCTGACTACCAGGTAATGGCGCCCAGATGGTTTTCATGGGCTAGTGTTTTGGCTGGGCAGCTAGCTCCCACTCATCCATACTCATGGCACTAGGCACCACTAAGACCCCACTTTGTAGGGGTGCACCATCCTTACCGGTGTGCTCAATTGCAGATAGACGTGGGTGCACATACGGCGCAGCATGCCTGGCGATGGTGGCAGCCATGTTCAGTAGCTTGATGCGGTTTTCAGTGATCATGGCGCTATGACCATCATCATGATCACCAACCTCATCACCATGGTCATGATGGTCGCGACTGCAATTACCAGCCTCCTTGTAAAGCGCCATCATCGTGCTCATCATAACTTCCAAGGGGGTAATACCCTGGGCAGCAGCTGCCTCTGCAATCTCACGAGTACGCTTGGTTAGACTGCCCTCCTTGCGGCCGGCTCCAGGCCTTGCCCCACCCTTGGTTTTGCTTGGTGCCGGTTTCTTTGATTTCTTTTGATTGTTTTCAATCATGAGGTCTTGATCAACCGTAAAAGATGAGGTTGCAGCGCTACCGAGTCTCCAACAGGCTCATCAAACTCGATGATGATTCTTTGGAATAGGTCATGTCGACTCTGGGCCCCACGATGTTTTACGACTGTGCCTACGCGCCCACTTGGGGTCCTCACTTTTGATCCAATGGGGAAGTCTTCCATGTCAAGACGCTCTATGACGCCTGCAAAGGTTTGATTAGTTTGCATTGGATGCCTCTTGACGTTTACGTAGTTCGGCAAAGATTCGGGTTTTGAAGGATTCGTAACTTTCAGAGCCCTGGGCCTTCATTGCCAACTCTCTGCCTTTGGCATCTATCCCTTCATTGGTTTTCCACCAGCCGTCTTCATCTGCGCTAGCCGCTTCTGCCTTCTTGCGTGCCCCTTTGAGTATGGCCAAGACATAGCCTGCATTGATGGGGGTTGGGTTTGAGACTTTCATTCGGGTTTCCTTTGCTGTGGTGATAGCCTCTGCCACCTCAGCCTCCGTTACCCCGAGATTGACGATGTCTCGTATGCGGTAGTCGTCTACGGCAATAGTTCTACCCTCCTTGCTGATCATGGCCGCAAAACTTTTATATTTTTCGATACGCCCCTGAAAAACTTTTTCTTCTTCGGATGGCGTTGCCGTCTCTTGGGGAATTTTTTCCTTTTCACCCCCATTGTTTTGTTTGCCTGGTGTATGGAGATTGGTTACTGGTGACTGGTGTTTGGTGTCTGGTGAGCAATGCGTTCGCATTGCGGTCGCATTGCGAACGCATACATCATTGGATGGGTTTTCGGGTGCCGATTCGTCAGCTGGAAATGATTGCCACCTGCCTTCTGCGCTCCGCCTGGCTTTAAGTTGCTTATCTTTAAAACGGGCTATTTCATGGTCGCAGCGCTCTTGTCTCCAGCCATCATCAGTGAGAGTAAAAAATTCATTAAGGACGGATACAACGGCATTTTTTTCTTCTTTTGATCGTGCATTGATCAATCTTTGCACTAGCTTGATATCACCTGGCATTGGTTTTTCTGTAGCGTAGTACTTTCTGATGAGGCGGCTATATGTTGCATCCTCTATGAATGTAAGATGCGCGGTCGCTTCTGCGTAATCTCCAATGTGGTGCTCGTAATAATTCATCTCAATCTGTCTCCGTGTAGTTCTTTTTCTTGCGTGCAATATTTTTTGCAAGAGATGAATCTAACAATCGGAAAGCGTATCGTCAAACGCGTTTTTTTTGAATTTTTCTTTAATTTATTTATTCATCATTTCGCTGTAATCCATGTTTGAGATATTCGTGAGAATGAATTTCTATATCTGAAGTGTTTATTGATCTACGTGTGTCCACCACCCTCTTCGCGCTATCAGAATCTTCTGACAAGGCTGTAGCCATTTATTTATATGACTTGTGTCACTTCTATGAATAAATATTTTTTTGTAGTCAAAAAATAATATGCGTCTTCAAAGTGGGTATTGACATTTGATTGACCACCAAAATTTCATTGACTACATTGCACTTCAGCAGCACACAGATTGATTCATAACAAAACATAATTGGAGATTAAATTAAATGGTGGCATTTCGTTTGTATGGCTTGTATCGATCTTATGGATACACAAAAATGAGTTCTGCAAAGATGGCATTGCAGGTTTATCGTAAAAACTTAAAACGCGCCCGCTAAGGAGATGGTGATGAGTCAATCAAGCCCCCAAATCCCACCTATTACTTTGATGAGAATTCCTCAAATATTAAAAGTGATGCCGGTATCAAAATCTAAGTTTTGGTTGATGGTTCAGAAAGGCGAGTTTCCAAAGCCAATCAAGATTGGAAGGTCTTCGTTTTGGACGATTGAGCAGGTGCAGGCGTATTTAAGGGAAAGGATGGGGCAATCCACCAATTGAGTAATGGTTATCTCCTGAGCTTATGCTATTCATCCTACGGAAAACTCAGGAGATGACTATGCATGCAGTGAATTTATCCAAGCCAGTTAGTGTTGAGGTCTTTGACCACAACCGCCCCCTGTATGAGAGCGCTTGGATTCAAATTGGGGACTATGAAGATCTGGCGGATGCCGTCGATGCATGCAGGAGAGTAATTGATCGGGTCTTATGCAAACCGCGATACTCATCCCTTACTGGACATGCTTTGATGCAGGAGTATTTAAATTATGGCCCGGTCCCATGCATTCGCGGGGTTGATAATCTGGATGCCTTTGATCCTTATGATTATCTCGAAATCAAAGCCAAGTTAGCTGCCAATAGCGCTATGAAAATGCTCTAAACCTTGGTCTTTAAATAACTGACAACAGCCTCCCAATCGGGGAACTCAGGGGTGGCAAAGTGGATATGCTCACCCTTGAATCGATCTACCCCATTCTTAAGGCGATCATCCACCAAGAAATCTCCATCATTCAGATTCTTATGGTGACTTAGGATTAAGCGTTTGTATGCTGGCTTACCCAAATAGTCTTTTACCCATAGCAACTTATCAGACCATGCACTTGGGTTGCCCCAGGGCGCAGTAGAAAGAATATAGGTATCGAACATGGTGGCCAACTCTTCATATGCAGCAATTGCGCCCGGAATTGGATCCATTAAATAGAAGATGCCTGGAACTTCATCCAATCGATCTTCGTACTGGTCTTGTATGTGCTCGGGGGTTCTTGCGATTCCTGATGGGAAATCCACCAATACGTTATCCATATCTATGTAGAGTGTCTTCATATTCGGTCCAGTAATTTCAATCAAATTAGGCAAAGCTCACGCCAATAGCCCATCGCACGTCAGATGCCATTAGCCCATACCCTCAATAAAGGTATCAATAAATCGGGCAATCGCATCCCCAACCCTTACTAAAGTTGATTTACGCTCCAAAATCTTGGGCTTCTGCTCCAGGACTTCAATTAACTCCTCCGACCTTGGGGCTTGATTTGTAAATTCATAGCCTTCTAGAAGGGCTTGAAGTTTCACCCCGCTAATCCCCTCAGACTGACAAAGCGCATCAAAGGCCGCTTTCTTCTTCTTAGCCCAAAACACCTCAAATTCTTCTGCAACCCCATCAGGAGACAAGCCGCTGAGGCTCTCTTCAATAAATTGCTCAATAAGAGTCCTCTTAGAGCGCAATTGAATCTCGCCAGACAGATAGTCATCAATCTGCTTCTTGATCCCCTCACCCTTTTTACCCTTGCCACCATTCTTTAACCACTCGGTTAACAACAGGATGATGTACGCAACATTAATTTGATCCCGATGAATGAGAACAATTTCAAAGTCCACGTCATTCAGAATGGAATCTTTCTCTTTGGCATTCTCATGCTTGACGCGCTCGTAGATATCGAGATACTTAGACTTGTAATCTTCAAAACCTTGCTCAGTAAGTGCAAGATCCCCTTCTTTATAGTCAGTAAACGAAGTGATTACGTTCTTTAACTTAAGGAGCTCTCTAAAGCGAGTTACAAATAGCAGCTGCTCATTCTCATCTTGCAAATCATCCACCGATGAAACGGTTGGAGTTAAGGCAAGGAGTGCCTCAACCGCTAGGTTATATTTCTCAACGTAATTCTCATAAGGCTCTAGCAGCACTGTTTCTTTGGCATCCTTATTGGAGAACAAGGCAATCGCCTCATCTGTCTTTTCCTTCAGATTCCTAAAGCAAATGATATTGCCCTGTGATTTCTTATCATTTAGGATGCGGTTGGTTCTAGAGAATGCCTGAATGAGTCCGTGGTACTTTAGGTTCTTATCAACATAAAGCGTATTGAGTCTTGGGCTGTCAAAACCAGTGAGGAACATATTGACAACTAATAGGATGTCTACCTGCCCCTGACGTACTCGCTTGGCAATATCTTTGTAGTAGTTGTAGTAGTCCTGGCTATCTTTAGTCGAGAATTTAGTACCAAACATCTCGTTATAGTCATTGATGTATTGATCTAGCTTGTCTCGGCTATAGACGATCTTTTCAGGCGTTACGCCATCATCTTCAGGAATTACACCACCGGTACCATCAGCCTCAGGATTAGCCTCATTCTGTTGATAGCTAAATATGGTGGCAATCTTTAAGTCTGAGCCCGTTTCTGCGATTTTCTGCTTGAATAAGTCGTAGTAACGAATCAATGAATCCACACTGTCAACGCAGAACATCGCAGTGAAGTCTGGATGCTTGGTCTTTTGACGGTGATGATCAATGATGTAATCCGTGATTTTATTAAGGCGGTCGTCAGCCTCCATCAACTCCTTGGTATCAATTGACTCGACATCGATATCTAAATGGCTGCCAGATTCTTTTTTCTTATAACGCCCGACATACTCAACAGAAAAGCGTAGGACATTCTCATCCCGAATCGCATCGACAATGAGATATTTATGCAGGCAAGTGCCAAATAGATCGGCGGTTGTTTGCTTGCGTCCACCATGCGTGGATGCGTTCTTCTCCAGAATCGGCGTTCCAGTAAAGCCAAACATTTGGCAGTTACTGAAATACTGCTTAATGTTTTTGTGGTTCTCACCAAACTGGCTACGATGGCACTCATCAAAGATGAAGATCACCCTCTTGTCTTTTAGGCCATCCATCTTGATGGCATGCCTATCTCGGGTGATCGCGTTATTCAGCTTCTGAATCGTCGTTAGAACTATCTTAGAAGTTGGATCATTCAGTTTCTTGACCAACTCCGAGGTATTGGGTGCGCTATCGACTGAACCCTCTTCGAAGTGATTGAACTCTCTCTCCGTTTGGTAGTCCAAGTCTTTTCTATCAACAACAAAGACCACCTTATCGACTTCGGGCAATTCGGCGACGATTTGACTGGTCTTAAACGAGGTTAAAGTCTTGCCAGAACCTGTTGTATGCCAGATATAAGCATTGGACTTACTGGTTTTTACCTTTTCAATGAGAGCCTCAACCGCATAGTACTGATAAGGACGCATTACTAAAAGCAACTTATCCACTGTCAGAACCATATAGCGAGAAATCATCTTCGCTATATGGCAAGGCTTTAAGAATTCAGCGCTAAAGTCATGCAGATCTGAGATGCGCTTATTTTCTTTGGTGGACCAGAAGAAGGTCTGCTTGAAAGTGAACTCTTTAATGCTTTTATTATTAGAGAAATACTTGGTATTGACTCCATTGCTAATGACAAAGAGCTGGACATACTGAAACAAGCCGTAGCCCGCATCATAGGATTCATGCTTATATCGGATGATCTGGTCATAAGCGACCTTTAGATCCATTCCGCGGCGCTTTAGTTCAATTTGAACTAAAGGTAGGCCATTAATCAGAATCGTGACGTCATAGCGATTCTTGCGCTTACCCTCTGTTGAGATTTGGTTAGTGACCTGAAATTCGTTTTGGCACCAGTCCATATGGTTTAAGAAGGTAATCCAGATAACGTCGCCGTTATCACGCTTTAGTGCAAATTTATCTCGAAGGATTTCAGCGCGGTCAAATACGTTGCCGGTATTGAGCTTATTGAGAATTTGCTCATATTCCTTGTCGCTAAAGCGAAGATTGGGAATATGGTGGGTGTTTTCGTTATGGACTTCAAGCTGGCGCCTTAAGTTAGCCAGCATGTCAGACTCATCCAGAATCTCTACGCGGGAGTACTCCATTGACTGGAGTTGCTTGATGAGCGCTTCTTCTAGCGCGGCTTCAGATTGGATGGCCATATTAGATAAACATCTGCTGTAGGAGGCCTTGTTTATATTTTTTGGTGAGTTCTAGTTGAGATTTAATAATTTCAATTTTTTTATCAATCCCAACCGAAAACTCTAATATTTTTATTTGCTCATCATGATGGGGTAACGGTATTGTGATTTTTGAATACTGTGATATCCAATAACGCTTATGCTCATCACCCCCTTGAAAATCAATTCGACACATTGCTTCATAGATATATCTAAGACAGTTATCTGAATTGATATTTTTTAGCATCTTCATTGCGGATGACTTAGCCTTAAATGGAAAATCAACAAATTTAAATGCCGTGGTGAAGTCATCGAATATGATGACTGGTAAATCTGTATAAATACCGTTAATTTCGTCCGTGTAGCCCAATAAAAATGTCTTACCTGCTGTTAGAACGGGAGTATCAAAGCCATCAGAATATTCAGTGGATGAAACAAGATAGCGGCCCGGCTGTTCATAACCCAGCACTTCCTCTAACAGCACATATTCCCAGCCTGGAAAATCTTTTCCGGCCTTATCTTTAAAACGTATTTCCTGATTAAAGATTTTCTGCATAACCCCTTTTTTATATTGAATAAGGAGTTCATGCTTTTTAACTAAGAGGGAGATTTTCTTATCTATCGCAGAGAGGAATGAGGAAATTTTTTGCTGCTCCCCCAATGAACACAGTGGAACTTTTATTTTTCCAATTTCTTTTAACGCCAAGAATAGTTGCGCACCGCCCGATGTAAGCTGAATGAATTGTTTAGCAGCATTTCTTCTCTGAATCTGAACAAGATATTCAGGAATCACTCTCTGTCTATTTGGCTTTACTAGGGCCACATTTTTCAAGCTAAATTGATAATCAACCGTGTTAATTGCACATGTTGATGTTCCTGCGCCAATGTTAACTATCAACATATCGCCTTTTTCAGGGTTACATCTTTTGTAGATTTTTTGATGTTCCTCTTCCGGGAGAAAATAGCAATTTTCGTAATCGATTCCAGAGTCTTTTATATGAATGGCAGTCAAGTAAGGAATCCCCGTTTTTGTTGGTTTCGGAGTATCGTGCGTACCATCGGTTATCTTCTCCGCAACATCCCTCATCGTCACAAAAGCCCACTCATCCTTAAAGACCTTAAACCTTAACTTCGGCTTATCCATCACTTGCCACCATCCCTGAGTGGTGGTTCAATTCCCAGCTCTTTGCAGAAGGCCACTATTTCCTTATCTACGCTCGCCGAATCCCTATCTAAGTTAATCAGTTGGGCCGATAGTGCTGCAAGATCAATTTCCTCTTCTGTCTCAAAGCTATCAACGTACCTTGGGATGTTTAGGTTCCAGTCGTTTTCCTTGATTTCCTCGATGGTAGCTATAGCGCTGTATCTATCTTCTGCTTTGCGTGCCTTGTATGTCTGAACAATCTTGGTAATGTGCTCGGGGCGCATCACATTGGTTGTTTTGACTTTCTCAAAATTCTTACTTGCATCTATGAACAAGATATTGTCATTCTTCTTACGGCACTTACGCATTACCAGAATACAAGTTGGAATGCCCGTACCGAAGAAGATATTTGATGGAAGTCCAATAACCGCATCTAAGCAGTTCATTTTTTCAATAAGGTATTGTCGAATATGCCCTTCTGCACCGCCGCGGAATAGGACGCCATGAGGCAGAACAACTGCCATGGTGCCTTCTTCTGATAAGTGGTAAACCATGTGCTGCACGAAGGCTAGATCAGCCTTGCTGCTTGGCGCCAGCTTGCCGTATGAGCTAAAGCGATCATCGCTCATAAACATCGGATTGGCAGACCATTGCGTTGAAAATGGTGGATTTGCCACAATCGCATCGAACTTCATTTCTAGATGCTGAGGTTTCTCTAGCGTGTCTTCATTCTTGATGTCGAACTTACTAAAGTGCACGTCATGCAAAATCATATTCATGCGGGCTAAGTTGTAAGTCGTTGGATTTCTTTCTTGGCCGTAGATGTGGCCAACAAACTCTGCTTGTCGTTTTACGCGGAGCAGCAATGATCCTGATCCGCATGTTGGGTCGTATACGTTTCTCAGCTTTGGGTTATTGAGGGTTACTAATTCCGCTAGCAGTTGTGAAACTGGTTGCGGCGTGTAGAACTCCCCCGCTTTCTTACCTGCACCACTGGCAAACTCACCAATGAGGTACTCATAGGCGTCGCCCAGTACATCAGCCGTAGCATCACGTAACTGGAAGTTGATCTTGTTTAGGTGAACCAACACTTTAGCAATGAGTTCGTTTTTCTCGTCCTCTGACTTGCCTAGCTTAGCTGAGGTGAGGTCTATATCGTCAAATAGGTGCTCAAACTCTTCAGCACTCTCGGTTCCCAAGGTGCTTTGCTCGATATTTTTGAGGACCTTGGTTAAGTCACCCAGAATGAAGGTGTTGGATCCTAGCTCACCGTTTCCCTTTTTAGCTAGATGATCAAACATTTCGCTAGGGGCTAGGTAATAGCCAAGCTCTTCTTTGCAGGCCTCTTCTATGGCCTCTAGGTATTTTTTACCTTCAGCAGACTTTTCATCAAGAGTTTCAAATGTCAGCTCTTCGCCCTCTAATTGATCATTGGCAAAGTTGGCAATTTTTTCTGATAGATACTTGTAGAAGATAAATCCAAGGATGTAATCCCGAAAGTCGTCTGCAGACATCTTGCCTCGCAATGTATTGGCAATATTCCATAGCTGCTGCTGTAACTGACGACGCTGCTCTTCTGACATCTATTTCCCTTGATTTTGGGCCTTATACCCAGATAACTGAATTATCAAAATGCCATTACTAGCGCCAATAATGATATTTTTTAGTTTAACTTAGCCCTTACCCTCCTTGGCTCGGCATTAGCCTGCCTACACAGGGAATTGATGGTGATTTCAAGGCGCCAATCGAAGATTTGCCTGGAATCCAGCTATTTATCCAGAATGCTCCCTCCCGATCCATTTAGAACA
>Ga0364893_10112_pt1 | contig 51591 bp, 16 predicted proteins | sample ExccelJu500001D3_FD_206943 | JGI IMG/M metagenome (GOLD analysis project Ga0364893, IMG submission 206943) | Enriched cells from Trout Bog Lake Hypolimnion, Wisconsin, USA - BchlTB.July16.5000.01.D3 | ecosystem: Environmental > Aquatic > Freshwater > Lake > Hypolimnion/Profundal zone | place: USA...
GGGATTCGAACCCTCGGTAGGTTTGACCCTACGCCTGATTTCGAGTCGAATGCAATAGCCTGCGCCCTATATAAAACAAGGACTTGCAGGTCACAAGATTCACATAAAACCCCTATTTTTTAGCTTTGTGAGCAAATTTGGCCACCCTAGAAAGAACCTGATAGCCTCGCTTCTTCGTAGCAATTCCTAAGATATGGCTATACAAGTATCTTAACAAATTGATTGCATTTCGATTGAAAGCAGCACCTAAGAAAACAATCTTCTAAACCGCTCTATTGGTAAAAACTCGGTCTGAGCCGTTCTGATGTGCTTGAACTCAACAAGTGAGACGCCCTCTAAATTAGGCAAGTAAATTTGCTTGACTAGAACGCTTTGGCCTTCGCTATTTACGCAAATTTGATTGACTACCAACTGGGTTTCAATTTTTTCCATCTATCCTACTTTTTTCTTAAAAAAGCCGGAATAAATCCAAAACCCACTTCAGACTGGTTGACCTGGCTCTCACCCGAGTTTGGGAATAATGCCTCCCCATGAATTGGGACATCCATAGCCTCTTCGACCTCAATAGTCGAGGTCATCTCTAATGACAACTGCTCGGCTACCGAGCTTAAATCCTCAGAGCCAACTCTAGCGCCTAGTTGAAGACCCAGTTTTTCAGAGATAAACGCGCCTAATTGACGAAAGTTCTGCTCAACGATGGCATCACCACAGTTACAGAAAAAAGATTGGTAAAGGTAATTATTAATATCGGGGATGCGCCAAACAGGTGGCGCGACGGAGCAGTTCGCAATTGCACAGACCCCATTAAACAAACTCTCCTGGGGCTCATGGATTTCGACCCTGCTTGGCACTACTATCAGTTGTTGGTTTTTAGCGCTAATTTTGGCGTGTTGTTTTTGGATATATTCCAAAATGAAGATTTCAGTGCTTGCCGTCTCAAAGTCGCTTGTTGAGCTCGGGACCACGATGACATCAAACTCTAATAAAAATTCAGATGCTATGCCAAAGGTCCAGGTTAAATCAGCTAGGACGATATCAACATCTTTTGAATGGTTGCGCAGTGCTGATTTAGCGTCAAGCAAGGTTAGGCCAGCATGTTGCTCGTATTTCAGGGGATTCTTGTAAGCGGCAATCCTGGCACCTGGGGTTTTGGCAACTAGGGTAGCTGAGCTGGCCTGCCGGTCATAGTCAATCAAAGAGACTGCTTTACCCTCAATTAGATGGAAGTAAGCAGCCAGATTGGCGCATATCGTGGACTTACCCACCCCACCCTTTTGGTTGGTAACCAGGATTTTGATGGGTTTATTCAGCACAAAAATCCAAATAAATACGTCGCATCAATAAACCGGAGCGGTTGCATTACTTTGACGCAGTCTGAGCTGTACAAGCACCACCTTCAATTGGCTTGACCGTAATAACCGATTCAATAATCTGGTTAGCACCACGAGAAATGGATAAGCGCATTGTCAAAGGCAACTGCTTATCTGGTGCAGAGCCAACTAAGGTCATCATACGGCTATTAGCATCAAACTTGACCCATGAAGGTAGCTTCTGACCATTTGGCATAGAAAGCTTGTAACTCAGGATGCCAGGCGTTGTCATATCAATGCTTTCTGAAGCAAAGGTTTTGCCTGCTACTGCTGATGAGCTCAAGCTAGCATTGTTAATCATTGCAGAGATTGAACCTGGCAACTCTTGCTTAACCATACTATTAGAGTTAATCGCAGCTAATACGGTTTCATCACTAGCGCCAGGAGTGCTCATACTAATGAGCGCATCTGGGCGGTCACTACTGCAATTGTCCTTATTGCTTGCGAAGCTGGACCAATCAGCGCTATAGAAGTTGTTATCGCCATCGCCCTCATCAGCAGCAAGCTCCTGAATAATCCCAGGCACAATTACTGGGGCAGATTGAGGTTGGTAGATGTTGGCCACTAGCGGCGTACTTACACCCGCAATATAGTAGTTCGGATTGCTCTCGGCCAACTGACTCAATATCGCTGCTACAGATATATTGCTACCGGGGTTTGAGCTCGCAAAAGTACCTGCAGACACTGAACCAGACAGTGTAGCTGTGTCAGAACCAAGCAACCCAACTAAAACCGGAGTACCAGAAATCAAATCAGCGGTATTGCCGTTAAATACCTTATTGGCTGCAACCAAGCCGCTGATAGTTAAAGGCGCCGGCGTGATATTGGCTGTTGCTGTTACCGGCGTCACTGTTCCAATAGAGTAATTAGCAGCATCGGCACCACCAAGCGTGATTCCAGTAAAGGTCACCGTTTTACCAATTCCAGCATTGGCATTAGTAAAGTTCGCATGGGCATAAGCTGCACTAACTACGTCACCTGGGAATAAGCCGGTCATTGTCAAAGCACCAGAAGCAGTCGTTGTAGTGTCGTACATCTTATTGTTTGCACTAGCTGCAATACCTGGGCCAGCATTGTTGCCGCCACCATTGCTGTTATTGCTTCCATTGCTTCCGTTACTACCGTTACCGCCATTGCTGCCAAAATTGATGATGTAAGGTGTGATGGTCAGTGCGGCATTGTTAAATGTGAAACGATAATCAGCAATATCCGCGCCACTAGCAGCAAGGCTTGAGCCATATGAGCCAACGTTCTTACCAGTTGCAGCACCACTAAAGTTCACGTTATCACCACTCAATATTGCTGGGCTGACTACTGGGGCGGCTTGAGCCTGAGTTTGACCGTTATAGACAGTCGAACTTGGGCTAACACTCACAGTTACGGCTAATGGATTGACTAATAAATTACCAGTCACAGTAACCGGACTACTGCTTGATAGGTTATTTCCGGTAATCGCGAGATTAGATGCTTGCAAACTATAGTTACCCACGTTGGTATTGAGTGAAGTGCTATTGGTTGCATTGACTGGGGTCAAGTTGAACGAAATGCTTGTACCTGCACCATCATTACCGGTATAGGTAGTAATTGCGCCATTGGAGCTAGGACTTAATGTGAAAGTATTAATCACAGGACCATAGGTGCTGACAAGGTAAGACGCAGTGATGGAACCATAGGATGGAGCTGTTCCATAGGTTGTCACGGCACCATTAGTCTTAATGACTAATTGACCAGCTGGAACGATGGTGTAAACGGCTGGCACATAGTTAATGGTGTAGTTCGATAAGCCAGTACCTGTTGCATTAGAAACAACAGCTGCATAAGTACCCGCAGAGCTTGCGCTAGTCAAAGCAGTTAAGTTGGTCGCTGAAACCACAGCGGCAGTCGTTGCCCCTGTAACAGTATCGTTACCAAACAAACCACTGTAGTTGTAAGTTACGACAGAGCTACTGGTTGAGCTATTTGGTGTCTGCGTTACAAAAGAGGCTTGGTTTTCAGCGGAAACGGTCAAGATTGCCTTAGCGATATTGGCAGTTAACGGTGTGGTTGGTCCTGTGACGTAGTAGTTCGCTGCTGACGGACCAGACAAAGTAATACCAGCCATGGTTGTATAAGCAACCCCATTAATGGTAGTTGTAGTAGTTGTTGGATTCACCACAATTGCAGTTCCATAGTTTGCACTCGCAAAGCTGCCGGTATATGGACCGCTTGAGGACACTACGACATTACTTGTACCAGCATCAGAACCTACCAAGCCAGACAAGACTGGAGAGCTTGCATTAATCATAGCGGCCGTAGTTGCATCATAGACCTTATTAGCAGCAGTTAAACCACCACTGATAGTCAATGGCGCAGGTGTGATATTGGCCGCCAATGTCTGCGTGACACCCGCTACATAGTAGTTTCCTGCAGCGCCCCCACTCAATGTTGCTCCACTAACAGCGCCATTGGTGGTATCGACGGTAACAGCAATGTTATTGGCTGCATTTGTGCTTGCAAAAGTTCCTACATAGGGGCCACTTGAACTTACAGTGACATTGCCTGTATCTGCTGCATATACGCCGCTCAGAGTTTGCGCACCGGAAGCGCTTACTGAAGCTACTGCTGTCGTGTCATAGGTCTTGTTTTGAGCAGATAAGCCAGAAGTAATGTAAACCGGTGCTTGGGTGATGTTCGCTGTTGCAGTGACCGGTGTTGCACCTGAGGCACTGCTCATGACATAGTTGCCAGCTGCAGGACCTGAGAAGTTAATACCCGTAAAGGTCACGGTCTTACCAGTACCAGCATTTGCGTTTGCAAAATTAGCACTTGCATAACTAGCATTAACTACATCACCAGCAAATAGGCCTGTCAATGCCAAACTACCGGAAGCTGTAGTAGTGGCGTTATATACCCTGCTATTTGCACTTGCACTGAGGTTTGGACCATTACCACCGCTGCCAAAGTTGATGACATATGGCGTAATGACTAAGTCAGCGTTGTTATAAGTGAACTGGTAGTTCGCAGCATCAGCACCGCTGGTCGAAATATTGGATGCATAAGTACCTACGTTCTTACCAGACGCTACTGCGCCACTAATAGTGACTGCATCGTTTGTCAAAATCGCTGGGCTGGTGGTGTAAGCGCTCTGGTTCTGATTAGCACCGTTATAAACCAAGCTTGTTGGGGTAGCGTTAATCGTTACCGCTAATGGAGTAACTTGTAAATTACCGGTCACCACTGCTTGTGGATTAGAAATGTTATTACCCGTGACCGTGAAATTGGCAGTTGTTAATCCATAAGCACCTACAGCAGTGTTGCCAGAGCCACTAATCACTGGGTTTGCTGGAACGATATTAAAGCTAATGTTGGTGCCAGCACCGTCATTACCACTATACGTAGTAACTCCATTATTCGTTGCAGATGACAAGGTAATGGTCGAAATCGCATTACCACCAGAGGCGCTCATGTACTGCGCTACTGGGCTTACTGGATTGGTGCTACTGTAATTAGGCAAAGTTCCATAAGTGGTTACGGCGCCATTAGTCTTAATCATTAATTGACCAGCAGGAACGATGGTGTAGACCCCTGGTACATAGTTAATGGTGTAGTTAGACAAGCCAGTACCCGTAGCACCAGAAACATTGGTGTAATACGTGCCAGCTGGGGTGCTAGAACTTAAGAGGCCAGTTGCAGAATTAGCCGCAGTTACTGCAGTTAAGTTGGCAGTGATATTAGCCACACTAGCAACCGCATCATTACCCAATAAACCGGTCGCAACATAGCTCACTACGGAATTGCTAGAAGCATCATTTGGTGTTTGGGTCACAAACGACGCTTGGTTCGTGGCTGTAATGGTCAATATTGCCTTGGTGATATTGGCAGTCAAGGCTGAGGTTGGGCCTGTAACGTAGTAATTACCGGCTTTAGTGCCAGTCAAGCTGACCCCAGCCATGGTGGTGTAAGTAACCCCACCAATGACTGTGCTTTGAGTATCAGGAGAAACAGTCAGCCCATTACCTACAGCAGCCTGACTAAAGCTACCAACGTAGGAGCTCACTGGAGCAACTGCAACAGAGCCTAGGTCAGCGCTCATTACGCCAGACAAAGTTTGTGTACCACTTACAGTAATCGTGGCAGCTGTGGTGGTGTCATAAGTCTTGCTTTGAGCAGATAGGCCAGCGCTAATGGTCAATGGTGCAGGTGTGATGTTTGCAGCGAGTAAGTTACTTGATGTACCAGCAATGTAGTAGTTTGCAGCAGAGCCTGTAGTGCTAATGAGGCTCATACCACTAATAGCGCCACTATTGGTTAGCACTGGATTAATCGCAATACTATTTTGAACATCAGTCTGTGCAAAGGTAAAGCTATTGCTAATCGTGCCTGATGTTGGTGCGTTGACTTTCAGATTGTCTGAACCTAATACACCTGACAAACCCAGAGTACCTGTAATGCTAACCCCTGCTACATTGGTAGCATCATAGACCTTATTTTGTCCTGCTAGGCCGCTCGTAATATAGACCGGTGCGGGTGTAATGTTGGCATTAAGCGCTGGTGTTGTTTGAACTCCAGCTACATAGTAGTTTGCACCTTGCGCACCAGTCAGAGTAATACCATTAACCGCCCCACTGCTTCCAGTAATTGGGGTAACTGCTAAATTATTACCAGCATTAGCTGTACTAAACACAAAACTATTGGCATAGCTGCCGCCCGTTGGAGCAACTACACCAACAACGTCACTACCCAAGACGCCACTTAAAGTCTGCGCGCCAGTGGTATTGACAACTGCGGCATTGGTAGTGTCATAGGTCTTACTTTGCGCAGCTAAGCCACCAGTAATGTATACCGGTGCCGGTGTAATGTTGGCATTGAGTAATCCATTGGATACGCCAGCAACATAGTAATTACCTGATGCGGAGCCATTTAAGGTCACGCCAGTCATACTCGTAATACCGCTCGATGTGCTTGTCGTTGGAGTCACTGCAATACCATTACCGACATTGGCATTAGCAAAGGTGCCAACATAAGGTCCTGTTGAGTTAGCCGAAACATTAGCTACATCACTAGCAAATACACCAGTCAATGTTTGGGTGCCAGTGACCTTAATAATGGCAGCAGTCGTCGTGTCATAAACCTTATTGTCAGCAGCTAAACCACCAGAAATCAAGACTGGTGCAGGTGTGATATTGGCGGTAGCCGTCACAGGGGCTGTGCCGATTTGGTAGTTCGCAGCCGCAGCACCAGAGAGCGTAATACCAGTAAATGTAACTGTTTTGCCCTGAGCAGCATTGGCGTTATTAAAGTTCGCTGCGCTATAGCTTGCAGTAACCACATCGCTACCAAACAAATGGGTCATCGACAAATTACCCGTTGTAGTCGTTGTGGTGTCGTACTGCTTGCTATTGGCTGTTGCAGCAATTTGTGGGCTAGTTGAGCTTGAGCCACCGTTACTACCAAAGTTAATGATGTATGGAGTAATCGTTAATGCTTTATCCACCAAAGTAAATTGGTAGTCACCAGTATTGTTACCTGCGGTAGTACCAGCAACAGCTAATGTGGAGTTGTAGGTACCAACGTTAGTGCCAGCCCCAAGACCACTGACCGCAACATAGTCACCAGCCAAAATTGGTGTGCTAGTGGTGTAGCCAGATTGGGTTTGCTGAGTTCCGTTATAGACCACAGTTGTCGGTGTTGAAGTAATCGTCACAGCCAAAGGCACAACGTTGTAGTCGCCGGTCACCACTGCGGAGTTGCTTGTTAGGTTTCCACCAGACTTAGTAAAGTTGGTAGCTACCAAACCATAGGTGCCTACGTTGATATTTCCAGAGCCGCTCAAAGTAGTGTTCGATGGTGCCAAGCTAAAGCTCAGGGTTGTACCAGCACCATCGCTATAGGTATACGTAGTAATGCCATTTGTAGTGACTGGTGTGCCGGCTACCAAATTATTAATAACAACATTACCCGTTGTCTCATAGGCGACGGTTGGCGCTGGAATGACTCCTGCTGTGCCATAAGGCGTAGTCGTGCCAGTAGTCGTAATTAAAAGCTGGCCTGCAGGAACTACTGTGTAAATACCAGGCTTATAGGTAATCGCATAGTTAGACAACAATGTTCCTGCCGCTCCTACGGCAGTGCTTACGGTGGTGACGTAGCTACCAGCTGCAGCAGAGCTTTGTAACGCAGCACTTTGACTATCAATAGCTGCAGTAGTAGCGCTGGCAATCGCATCGGTTCCTAACAGGCCATTGACGGTATACCCTACTGAGCTAATGCTTTGAGTCACAAATGAAGCCGCATTATTTGCAGTAATGGTTAAAGGCGCAGGCGTGATGTTGGCAGATAGTGACTGTGAAACGCCCGCAACATAGTAGTTACCTGCCGCGCTACCTGAAAGCGACGCACCATCAACCGTGGTGTAGTTCACCCCATTAATATTAGTTGTGGTCGTGTTGGCAGTAACCGTAATCGGCGTGTTATTAGTGTTGACATTGGCACTTGCAAAGGTACCGCTGTAGGTGCCAGATGAGCTCACAGCGACATTGGCAGCATCACCCCCAAGAACACCAGACAGAGTTTGGGTACCAGAGCTAATCAAAGCTGCTGTCGTGGTGTCATACACCTTATTGTTCGCGGTCAAACCGCCGTTGATATATACCGGTGCAGGCGTGATATTGGCAGTGAGCCCAGATTGACTTACGCCTGCGATGTAGTAGTTACCCGCTTTAGTACCACCTAATGTCAAACCACTAATAGCGCCAGAGCTCAGAATTGGGGTAACGGCAAGCCCTACTCCCACGTTGGACTGACTAAAGGCAAAACTATTGGCATAAGAGCCAGCAGTAGGCGCAGTGACATTAGCGCTATCGGCAGCATAGACACCAGACATACCAACGCTATTACCCAAAATCACAGTATCTGCTGTGGTGGTGTTGTAAACCTTGTTCTGCGCGGTCAATCCAGAAGTCAAATAGACCGGCGCAGGTGTGATATTTGCTGTTGCTGTCAATGGTGAAGTGGTGCCGATGCTGTAATTAGCAGCGCTTGGGCCAGACAAAGTCATGCCGGTGAAGGTTACCGTTGTGCCTGTAGCGGCAACAGGGCTAGCAAATGCAGCACTCGTGTAAGCAGCGCTCAGAGAGTCGCTACCAAATAAACCAGTCAAAGCTAAGCTTCCAGTAGCTGTAGTTGTGGTGTCATACACCTTGTTATTAGCCGTTGCCACAATTTGTGGTCCGCTATTAGCGCCCGGCACAATGATGTAAGGCGTAATCGTCAGGTTGGCATTGCTAAAGGTGAACTTATAGTTAGCAGCATCTGTACCTGTCGCAGATAAATTCGAGGCATAAGCGCCCACGTTTGTGCCAGTGGCCACCCCACCATTAATCGTTACGGCATCACCACTCAAAATCGCTGGGCTAGATGTGTACGCACTTTGACTTTGAACGCTACCGTTATACACATGCGTTGTTGCAGTAGCGCTCACTGTGACAGCCAATGGAGTCACCGTCATATTGCCAGTCACCACTGCTTGAGTCGAGGTTAAGTTCGAGGTATTGGTCAATTGCAAATTCGCAACTTGCAGGCCATAGGTACCAGCATTGGTGTTATTTGAACCACTCAAGGTTGGGTTTGCTGGAACGATATTAAAGCTCACCGTAGCACCACCAGCATCCTGATAGGTGTACAGCGGTGTTCCACCTGAAGTTGTTGATACATGCACCAAGCTAGTAATGGTATTGCCTGATGCGTCAAGATAACTTGCTACTGGTGTTGGAATCACTCCAGGGGTACCGTAAGGCGTTGTGGTGCCATTGGTTTTAATGAGTAATTGACCCGCTGGAACAATCGTGTAGATACCAGGCACATAGGCAATGGTGTAGTTCGAAAGTCCACTACCGGTTGCATTTGACACCACTGCAGCATAAGTACCAGCGGCAGAAGATGCGGTTAATGGCGTTAGATTGGTGTTAGATACGACAGCGGCAGTAGTTGCGCCAGTGACGGTATCAGAACCACGCAGACCGCTGTAAACATATGTCACCACAGAGTTACTAGATACCGCATTTGGAGTCTGACTATAGAAAGACGCCTGATTTACCGCAGTAATAACGAGTGAAGCTGGTGTGATATTGGCGGTGAGCGAGTTTGGTGTCACGCCAGCCACATAGTAGTTACCAGAGGCGCTTCCGGAAATAGATACACCAGCCATCGTGGGGTATTGAGTGCCAGAAATGGTCACATTGGTAGTTGCTGGAGTAACAACTACGTTGTTATTAACTGCTGGGGCAGCAAATGTTGCGCCAGTGTATGGGCCAGTAGAGCTCACCGCCACATTACCCAAATCATTAGTCATCACACCAGATAAGGTTTGAGTACCAGTGACATTAATAACAGCCGCGTTAGTGGCGTCATACACCTTATTTTGTGCACTCAAACCACCAGAAATATAGATTGGTGCTGGCGTAATGTTGGCAGACAGTAAATTGCTTGAAATACCAGCAATGTAGTAGTTGCCTGCCGCTGTGCCATTTAAGGTAGCACCATTCATCGTAGTTTGACCACCAGATGTTGTGGTGTTTGGTGTTACTGCGATGTTGTTGCCGACGTTGGCGCTAGCAAAAGTACCAGTGTATGGACCGCTAGAGTTCACAGCTACATGAGATGTATCAACAGAGTACACGCCAGATAAAGTCTGAGTTCCGCTGCTAGTAATTGTGGCTGCAGTTGTGCTGTCATAGGTTTTAGAGCTCGCAGTTAAACCGCCAGTGATATAAACCGGTGCTGGTGTGATGTTGGCCGACAAGGACTGGCTTACCCCAGTGACATAGTAATTAGAGGCTGATACACCTGAGAGTACTACGCCACTCATCGAAGTCTGACCGCCACTAGTGGTGGTGTTAGGAGTCACCACAATGGCTGAACTGCTGACATTTGGACTAGCAAAAGTACCGTTGTATGGACCGCTAGTGACTACCACGACATTATTTGTACCAATATCAGAGCCAACCAAGCCAGCAAGCGTTTGATTGCCGGTAACTGCAATCGATGCGGCAGTAGTCGTGTCATAGACTTTGCTGCTTGCTGTCAAACCACCGCTAATCGTCAATGGCGCTGGAGTGATGTTGCCTTTTAATGGAGAAGATAAGTTCACGCCAGCAATGTAGTAGTTACCAGCAGAACCGGTAGTACTTGCTAAAGAAATACCGTTAATCGCCCCGCCACTACCCAATACTGGAGTGATATTGAGGTTTGTACCCACATTAGACTGGCTATATACAAAGCTAGAACCAAAAGTTCCACCTGTTGGCGCAACTACAGTTAGGTTATTGGGGCTTAATACACCGGATAAACCAATAGACGAGCCAGCAGTTACTGTCGCAGCAGCAGTGGTGTCATAGACCTTGTTCCCTGCTGATAAGCCAGAAGTGATGTAAACCGGTGCTGGAGTAATGCTTGCAGTCAAGCTTGGGGTAGTTTGTACACCAGCGATATAGTAGTTACCGGAATTAGCGCCAGTGAGTGACATACCGCTAACTGCACCATTGGAAAGAATCGGCGCAACTGACCAAGAGCCTACATTAGACTGCGCCCCGCTGGCAGTTGAGCTATTGCTAAATACAAAGCTATTAGCGTAAGTACCGCCTGATGGTGGCGTTACAGAAACCACATCCCCATTGAGCACACCTAACAATGTTTGGGTTCCAGTGACATTCACCGTAGCTGCAGTTGTAGTGTCATAAACCTTATTGGCAGCTGTTAGCCCACTAGAAACGTAAACTGGGGCAGCCGTAATCGCTGCTGTCAATGGATTGGTTACGCCATTGAGCTGGTAATTGCCATAGGCATTACCGGTCAGACTCAATCCGCTCAGGGTCGGAGTAACGGCAATACCAGTGCCCACGTTAATTGAGCCAAAAGTGCCAGCTGTCACTGAGCCAGACAAGCCAATCGTGCTTGTATCAGCACTCATTAAGCCAGACAGTGTTGGCGTACCGGTGACCACTGCCACGTTATTGGCGTTATAAACCTTATTGCTTGCTGCTAAGCCGCTAATAGTCAGCTGCGCAGGAGTGATGTTGGCGCTCAAGGCTGCAACAGGACCCACTACATAGTAGTTACCAGATTGAGCACCAGCCAGAGTCACCCCACTCATTACGGTGTAAGTTTGACCGGCGATAGTGCTACTGCTGGTATTGGCATTGACTGTATAGCCAGTGCCCACATTAATTACGTTATTGGCAAATACGCCAGCATAGTTACCAGAAGAGCTAATCGATACCGTATCGCTACCAAGCACACCAACTAAAGCTTGTCCGGCTGAATTAATAGTAGCTGCACTCGTTGCGTTATAGACCTTGTTGTTCGCTACTAAACCACTCACCGATAGTGGAGCTGGAGTAATTACGCCATTTGTGCCAGCTAGGCTGGTTGTACTTAAGGTGTAGTTCGCCGCATCGGTTCCAGTTAAACGCAAGCTACTGATGGTGTAATTTAAATTTGTACCCACGTTTGGAGCAGCGTAGGCAGCTGAACCTGTTAAGCCAAGTGATGTATCACCTGTCAGACCAGTGATGACCAGAGGCGTCATGGTCAAAGACGTGGTGGTGTCATAGACCTTGTTTGGAGTCTGATTATTGGTTGGAGTCAGGCTATACGGAGTAATCGTGAGCGCGCCATTGGTCGTGTATTTATTACCAATACCAAGTCCTACAGACGTAGCCGTTGGATTGGACACAATCGAAGAGTAGCTTGCTACATTCAAATAGTTGCCAGTGCTGTAACTTGGGGTTGGGTTACCAACAGCTAGGTTAAAGCTGACATTAATACTATTGCTACCATTTGTGTAAACCGCATTCCAGACATTAGTTGCGCCGACTTCAGAAACCGTTAAGTTCACAATATTGTTAACACAGGAGCCAGAGCTCGTTACGCAATACTGAACTGTCGGCGTTACTTTAGAAATCATGTTTGCAGCATTGACCGTGCCGTAAACATTGGTAGAAGTACCACCAGTAATGACAATGTCATTGTTACTTGCAACAGACAAAGTACCAGTGGATGGTGTGACATGGTAATTACCCAAAACAGTGCTGCCAGACACGTTCGCCAGCGTTGGAGTTAACGTGTAAGTGGTAGCGGCTGTTAGAGTGGGAACCGCTACAGAGACCGCCACAGAGTCAGAACCCAAGAGACCACTTACAACGGCCGATAATGATGGGCTAGCGCCAGCCGCCACTGGTGAAGCGGAGGTTACTGCCACTCCACTTAAGCCATTAACAGTCTGGCCAGCAAACATCGCATAGTTATTAGCGCCAACACTCAAAGGTGCAACGGTAATAGTGCCAGCACCACTGGCTGTCGTTGGCAAGGAGTAGTTAGAAAGTGTGGTGTTAGAAAGTGGTACTACGCTACTTGCGCCAATGGTGGCCGATACAGTAGTCGCTTGTGAAGATGCGCCAGAATTGCTGGTGGCATTAGCCGAATTGTAGCTACCAGAGGTATTTGTAATGTATGCACCCTGCCCTGCGACAAAGCCGGTAATAACATAGCTTCCAGAGGTGGCGCTATTGTTAGATAGCGTTGTGCTGTTACCTGCCAGGGTTACACCACTACCAGCTGTTCCTGCGCCAGCGGTCAAAGTGGCAGTCGTTGTGGTGTCATAGACCTTGCTTGGAGTACCGGTAATCGAGGCACTTAATGGTGCTGGAGTAATTGTTACTGAGCCAGTTGAACTTGGTAAGGCATAGTTGGCAGCCAAACCACCGTTAGAACCATTAGCTAAGGTATAGGTATTGATTGTTAAATTATTCAGGCCAACGACGTTGGATGTATTAGAAGCGTCCGTAACAGCGCTTAGGGTGACTGTTTGCGTGCCTACGAAGCCACCCAAAGTTATCTGGGAAGTGCTAAAGCTGGTAGTGCCGTCATAAACCTTAGAGGCAGAAACGGTCAAGGTTTTTGGTGTGACGGTAAATGTACCTGTGCCTCCACCAACAAAGGTGTAGTTAGCGCTTGATGAGCCACCTGAAATATTGCTGGTAACTACTGGGTTGCTTGCAGTAATAGCATATGTTCCAACGTTAGCGGTTGCCGTATTACCAGCTGGGGAACCAGAGGCAGTTGCTCCGGATAGATTAGTAGTGCCCACTGCCAGAGTCAGACTAGTTAAGCTGTCATTGAGCTGAACACCATCAACAGTGGTATTGACCAAGCCACTACCGTAGGTATAGGCGGTATTGGATAGCGTGGTGCTTGAGCCATAAACTTGTGTACCGTTATTTGGTGTCACGGTCAAAGTAGCTGGGGTAATGAATTCCACCAGGTTGGCAGCAGCTCCAGATGGATAAACCACTTCATTAAGGGTATAGCCGCCTACTTGGTTATGTGCCAAGTGGTTATAAGCATAGCCTGGGTTGGTATTTACCTGCTCACCACCCAAAGTGCCATATTGAGCGCGATTACCAATATTTTCAGCAAGCAACTGAGCAATCATTTGCGCGCGAGTTTCGGTATAGCCAGACACACCATTGACGGTGAAGTTATAGGTCTGCGTGCTAGCTACATACTGGCTTACAGAATTTCCGTTGGTAAATGAGTAATTAACGTTTGTTAAGTTGCTATTTAGGAAACTTGTTAAGGCAGCGCTATCAGAGGTGCCATATACCTTGTTAATGCTGGTGCTATTAAACGCCACGCTAAAGTTCGGGTCAACGCGGAACTGAATCGTTGGATTGCTTGTCGTCGTAGCGCTCCAGTTATTAGTTGCAGTGCTTGGCAATGTCGTCATTGCCAGGTTGCCGCTACCAGCAGCTTGATTAAATAAGGTATTACTAAATGAGCCCACGCCTAGAGATGTGACAATATTTTGAATACCACTAGCACCACTTAATTGAGTGGTTGTATTAGCAGTAATCCCTGGTGTACCGGCGTAGAAACGAATCTTGCCATTAGCTGATGTGATGTTATTTCCAGAAATGCCAATAATTTGTCCACCAGTAGCAACACCAGCAGCTAGGTCAGCACCTGCAGCAACAACCACATCCCCGGTACCGCTATTAATAATCTTCGGAACGGTGATATTACCGTTATTAGAAGTTTCTAAATAAACGCCGTAATTGGAGTTTTGGGTAACCGTAGTACCGGCAGCTGAAATGATTGCCGCATTGGTTCCAGTAGCAGCAATAGCTATCAATCCAGAATTAATACTCGAAGTAATGGTGACCGGGTCAACGTAATTGGCATTAATTGCCTGAATGTTGATGTTACCCAAGGTTGAGTTATTGGCAATGCTTCCAGATAAGTTAATACCTGCACTAGTACCATTCGTACCCACAATCTTGACTGCGTCTTGGCCAGCAGTAAAGGTTGTGCCGGCATTTACGGTAATAGAGCTTTGCAGGTAATCAGTAATGGAAGTTTGAGCAGTACCTGTACCTGTTAAGGTAATTGCGCCACCTGTTGTAATAATCGGCGCCTGCATATTAATAACGCCACTGATTGCACCGGTTGAGGTGGTACTTGCCGTAATAGTCACGCCACCATTGGTTGCAATAACGCTAGATGTACCAGCGTTATCCAAGAAGGATGAAAGTGTTGTTGTTCCGGTGTTGGTTGCAGTGATATTCCAAGAGGCTGCTGTATAAGTGCCCCCACCTCCTGTAAACCAGATACCGTAACCACCAAAGCCACTTGACTGAGTATTCGCGCCTGCTACGGTTGATGTACCGACAACTTTAAATCCAGTGTAGGTGCCAATATTGGGGCCTGTAGAAACTACAGTTCCAGATGCAGAAGAAGTAATAGCTACACCGTGAGCATTTGTTCCAGTTGCAGTAGCAGCACCGGATGCGAGTATTGCAATATTTGAACTATTTAAAGCAGCATTCTCAATCAGAAGATTTCCGCCAACATAAGTTGTGCCAGGACTTCCAAGCCATACTCCACCAGCATCTCCAATGGCACCAAGGGTCATGTTGCCACCCGCCAGCATTAAACCGCCCTCGTATATTCCGTAAGCGCCGGAAGATGAGCTATAGCCGGCAATGGTGATATCCGTTTTTGCTGATAGCTTACTGGTTGAGTTACCAATATAAACCGCGGAATTTCCAGCTACCGCACTTGAGACACCATACTCTGAGCCATATATAGAAATCGAGCCATTAGTACTAATGATGTCACCAGTATTGGCTTGGATGTATACACCACTACCAACACTTGAACCCGTAGCTGTACCAGTAAGGGTGATATTTCCACCAGCTGTGACAGGGCCCACTAGCCAAACACCACCACCGCCGCCGCCACCAAGGCTAGCGCCCCAGATATTTACTGTACCACCAGCCCAAACGCCGCTAAATGCACCCTGAACTGGTCCTGTTGAAATCGTTGATGTAGACAATGCGCCATAGATATAGGCACCCTGCAATCCACCAGCAACAGTTCTAGTTGCTCCAATAGTAGGGTCGACGATTGCCCAACCATTTGAATCTAACTTAGCGCCTTCAACTATGAAGTTTCCAGTTTGAGCAACCAGTAGACCGCCGCCAGTTTGAATACCATATGTTGGCGCAGTTCCTGCTAATGTTAAATTACCGCCGGCAAGAATATTGGTTCCACCAGAGTAAATTCCACGATTAGTGTTGTAGACAGTTGAGTTGTCCATACCAACAATGGTGACATTACCACTGGCTGCAACTCCGCTTGTTGGTATTAGGAATATTGCGTCAGCTGCAGCATTTGCAGTGGTAGAAGTTACAGAACCAGATAAGGCAATATTTCCTGCATTAGCAGTAATGGTTCCACCAGCCGCTACATAGAGACCATAGGATGAGGCTCCAGTTGTTTGTGCTTTTACATTGATATCGCCTTTAGTGGCGGTCATCGCAGCTTGGCTATAAACCGCCTCTCCTCCATTGCTGATGCCTGCAATATTAATAGCGGTAGATGCGTTTTGGAGATTTCCAGCTGTTAATGCGTAATTGATAATTAAGGCTTGTCCAGTAGTCGCATTTGAAATGTTAGACGAACCAATACCAAAATCCGTAGTCCCTAAATAGGTGTTATCTAAAGTGATAGTACCGGGTACAGAAATAGTGCCTGGAGTAATCGTGGCTCCACTTGCCTCAATGGTGTAGTTGATACCAATATTTGAACCGGCATTAACAGTTAGTGTTCCGGTGGTAATCGTTGAATTCTTATTACCTGTTCTAGTATCGTAAGTGATATTGCTTACGGTGCCACTGGTATTCGGGGCAACAGTAATCGTGCCTGATTGAGTAATAGAGTTATTAGAAATAAAGTATGCGCTACCACCATTGGAATTAATGTTGATAGCACCGGTAGAGTTAATACCTGTATTCGAACCCGTATAACCAGTTGACGTTGCTGTATTAGCAGTAACGCTGAGCACGCTATTGTTAGTAGCACTTGTTAATGTAATGGGGCCGCTAAGAGTAATAAGCGTGTGATTAGGATTTGCTAAAGCACTGTTACCTACAATGGTTACATTTCCATCAGCAGTAATAGACGAGCCAATATTTATTGTGTTGTCAGATATCGTAGAGGTCGCATACATCGAGACATTACCGCCAACTCCTGCAACTTTAGTGGCAACAATAGCTCCTAATGCGCCATTAATACCTGCCCCGCCATAAATAGGTTTGGCCGATGTTCCGATGTTGATATTGGCACCATATGCGGTAATTGGAATTCCACTACCACCATAGATGGCACTATCCGCGCTTGTTTCATAGGCAAACCAATTAATGTCGCCTCCAACAATTGAACTAGTTCCAGACTGAATTGTGGTGCTATTTACTGCATTAAATGGCTGGCCACCTGAGGCTGGATTACTAATTCCATTTAAGGTAATTCCGTTGCCCGCAAATTTCTGAGAGCTCAGTATGGAATTATTACCGCTTGTTTGAATGGCGGACTGCCCACCCCAAGATGGTGACGCATTGACGCCCTGGATATTAATTGCAGCACCAGCTGTTAAGGTACCCCAGATACCAACACCGTAATTATTTGATACTGAATAGGTTGGAGCATTGCTTACGGTGATACCGTTATCAACACCATTTAAATAGGTATTGTCCAGCGTGATAGAGCCAGGGACTGTTATTCCAGGAGTGTAGATAGCAGAACCACTGGACTTCATCGTGTAGTCAACACGAGAAGTTGATGTGGTCATGCCGCCAGTAACAGTCAATACACCAGCAGTAATGTTCGAATTCAAATTACCACTAGTAGTGTCGTACAGAACAGTTGATGTTGTACCCGAAGTATTAGCAGCTAAATTAATTGCACCAGTTTGATTGATGGTCGAATTCGAAACAAAGGATATATTGCCGCCATTGGCGTTATCAGTAATCGTGCCAGATGAGTTAATTGCCCAGTTACTAGTTGGTGCTGAGAAGCTACCGTATACATAAAGGGCGCCAGGGCCAGAGCCAGTGCCGACGCTGGTAATGTTAATTGGGCTAGCACCTAAATTCACAGGGGCGCTACCACCAGTATTAGTACTTTTTCCACTGATAGTGATGTTTCCGTCAGCAGTTAGAGCTGAACCATCAATGACAGCAAAACCTCCAGAACCAGAGCCAGAGGTAATACCAGTTAAGGTGATATTGCCTGATACACCGCCAATGGTCTTACTAGTCAATGCTCCGTTGATAGTGATGCCAGAGCTAGTAGTTGCAGCAGCAGATGTAGTTACAGCGCCACTATTAGTGTTATCTAGGGTGATAGAGCCAGGCATTGCAATCGCATTAACGCTAATTGGTGAGCCATTAGTTAATACGGAATAATTTATGGGCGATGTGGATGTACCACTTGGCAAGGCTAGAGTACCAGTACTAATGGTTGAATTTTTGTTTCCGGTGGTGGTGTTATAGGTTACTAATGCAGGTGTACCAGAGGTATTTGCTACTAACGAGACAGTGCCAGTCTGAGAAATAGAGTTATTTGATACAAAAGAGATATTTCCTCCATTGGAGTTATCCACAATATTTCCAGTTACGGATACACCAGTAGCTGAACCTGTGTAACCAGTAGAAGTGGCGGTATTACCAGTGACACTTAAAGTGCTGTTATTGGTGACGCTAGTTAAAGTAATTGTTCCAGTTAAAGAGGCAACTGCGGCGCTTGGAGCAGCATTCGTATTTCTTGCAAGAACAGTAATCGAGCCATCAGCTGTGATTGCTGATGCGTCATTAATTGCATTGTCGCCAGTATTGGTTGCAGTTGCATATATATATACATTGCCGCCTACCCCTCCAACTGCTCTAGAGGTAATCGTGCTTAAGGCGCCATTAATACCTGCTCCACCATAAATTGGATTTAGGCTAGTTCCAAGATATATATCTCCACCGTATGTTGAAATAGCCATGTTTGCGCCAGTAGCATACATAGCGGAGTTTGTACTTGGGTCATAGGCCAGCACAGTAATATTGCCGCCCTTAATTAAGGAGGTTCCAGACTGTAGCGTAATTGCGCTCGCGGGGTTTACACCATTTTGTAGCAAGTTTTGGCCGCTAATATTTATTCCGTAACCAGGGAGCAATTGAGATGAGGAAATATTGCCCTGAAGTACCACGCCGCCTGAGGCGCCACTTGAATTGGTGCCATTGTTATTGACACCGTTAATTGTGACACTAGTTCCTGCACTTAAAGCGCCATTAACTAAAATACCGTAATAGCCTGCTGTAGAAGCTAGACTCGAAAGATTGTTGTTAGCAATCGAGATAAAGCCACTAGTTGGTGTGGATGAACCACCACTTGTAGTGCCTGTACACGGCGCACTAGAGCATCCATAAGTGTTATCTAAAGTAATGGAGCCAGGCATGGTTACTGTAGCCGCAGAAATTGGTGCGCCAGCAGTCAGGATGGAATAATTAATGGGCGTGTTAGAGCCTCCTACCCCACCCGTTAGTGTTAACGCACCCGAAGTAATCGTAGAAGTCTTGTTACCGCTTGTGGTGTTATAGGTTACCAATGAGGCTGTGCCACTATTGTTGGCGGCTAGGGTAACTGGTCCGGTCTGGTTGATGCTGTTATTGGAAATGAACGATACATTTCCACCGTTGGCATTTTGGTTAATAGCACCAGTACTATTGATGCCAACACTACCTCCTGCGGAAGAATCATTGCCCGTAATAATGATGTTTCCACCAGCATTGGTAAATGTGGCCCCATCAAGCTTGAGCACTGGCGAAGCAGTAGTTGAAGTGCCAGTAATGCTAATACCTGTAGCAGCAGATAAATTCATTGAACCGTCATTAGTTACTGCTGATGTAGTACTCGAAGTTCCGTTAATAGTGATGCTTCCGGCAGAACTGGTAATTGGGCTAGACAAGGAAGCGGCAGAATAACTTCCTCCAATATTGCTTGCATTAATAAGAATGTTACCTACAGCGGTAATAGGAGCATTAGTTGCATAACTATTAGTATTGATTGCCCAAGACCCCGCCGCAGCTGTGGCGTTGATAGTGACAGATGTTTGAGAGTTAATTGGAGAGGCATTACTGGTAGAGCCAACATCTTCATGAATCGCCATGCCCCCTGCTCCGGCAATAGCATTAATGGTGACACCAGTTGTTCCTCCTAGGATGCCTGAGTTCAAACCTGCTGATAGCAAGATTGCACCTGCAGAAGAAGTGGTGGCATTTGCTGCCGCCAGGGAACCTGAAAGTATGCTTCCGGTAGCAAAAGTGTTATCCAAGGTAATGGAACCAGGGACATTGACTGCACCGGCGATACTAATTACACCACCAGCTGAGTACTGCGCATAATTAACCGCCGAAGTAGAACCATCACTGACTGTTAGAGCTCCGCTGGTAATAGTTGTCGTTGTATTACCCTGCCGTGTTGCATAAATCACATTGCCTACAGTTGAACCAGTGTTGGCTACTTCGTTGATTGCGCCGGTCTGATTAATCGAATTGTTGGATATGAAATAGATGTTTCCACCAATAGTTCCTTGAACGATTTGTCCTGATTGTGTAATACCGGTGTTAGCACCACCAGCTGTATCGTAGGCTGTTACGTTTATATCTCCAGTTGCCGAAGAGATGGACACGCGCTGCAGGCCATATCCTGTAGAACCAGCAGTAGTTGTTGAGGCGTTTGGCCAAATACTTGCAACTTGGGCTGAAGTTAAAGTTGGGACTGTAGCGTAATACTTTGCAGCAGCCTGATAGGCATAGATATTGTTTCCAACACGACTAAAGTTAATCTGCTCCATCTTCTGATAGTTATCAGAGGAATGGTAGGTAAAGATATAACTTGCGCTCGTAGCTGTTTGGGTAAATCCAGGCGTTGGCAAAATTGTAGTAGTTGCATTAACACCAGTAATGCCCGCTCCAGCAATAAAGCCCAAAACTGGCGTTGGAATTCCCACCACACTGGAGCTAACAGTATCGATTAGGGTTGGTGAACCAGATACGGTGGTTACGTATGCGCCCCAAGGCATGATGCCAGTTGCATTGGTTAGCGAATTTAAGCTAGCTACTGTAGCTGCAGTAGTTCCGTTAGCAGTGACCGTAATGCCACTTGCAGCGCCAATATCAGCCCCAACTGATACAGCAACCCCGGTAGTTGTTTTGCCATTTAGATTGACTGAAGCAGCTGATGAAATTGCAGAGCTTGGGTCATAAATGCCGTAATTTAAGCCCTGAGCAACCCCTTTGACGTAAATAGCGCCGGAATTGGTGGCCAATGTGCCTGCAATAGCAACTCCAGAGTAGCTGGCTGCAGCCCCTGCATTTGCTGTGACGCCAGAAATATTAATACCGTTTGCTGCATTACCGATGTTTCCTGCACTCAAAGGACCAAGAACTGTCACTCCCGAGGACGCAGCAGTGGCGTTAGCAAATGTGAGTGACCCGCTTAAATTGCTATCACTTGTTCCAGCATATGTATTGTCCAAAGTAATAGTCCCTGGCAGAGACATTGCTTTAGCCGAAATGGGTGCCCCACTGGTCAATACGGAGAGATTTATTGGGGAGGTGCTAGTGCCTGACTGTGTAATTGAGTCAGTGGCAATTGTTGATGCATTACTACCACTAGTAGTGTTGTAGATAACTTGTTGAGTGGAACCATAGGTGTTGGGACCCAAATTAATTGTTCCACTATTACTTATGGTTCCGCTAGTCACAAAACTAATATTTCCAGCGTTTGTGAGGTCATTAATAACAGCGCCACTGTAGATGGAGTTGGGCCCGGCAACTCCATTGCTAGTTGTAAATGAAACAGCGTTTGGATTGCTAATATAACTTCCGCCTGCCAAGCTCGTGATAGTGACCGAAGCGTCTGTATAGGTGCCGATGCTATTTGCTGTATTAGTAGCAGCAAAGGTAATGTGTTGACCAGAAATTACTGGCGCAGCAATACCTACTTGCGTTCTACCTGATGAGCCGTTTTTACCCACAAAATAAATAGCCCATGATGAATCTGAGCTAGATGTGACACTTGCATCACCCGCAGTTGCAGTGATGTTGTTTTGAACCCATACGCCAAAGCTTGCTGTACCGGTTCCACGGTTAGCGGAGGCTATGGATATATTGCCTGTCGAAGTGCTAATAGCTCCGGCTACGAAAACACCATAGTTAGCCGTATTTGTCGCTGTATAAAGAGGACTGGTTGAGTCATTGGAGTTATAGGTTACATAATTGATTGTGACGCCAGTACCAGCGGATAAATTACTTGCAACATACAGAACAGTAGATGTTGCTAAGGTTGAAGCATTAGCAGATGTGATGAAATTGGGAGTAGCTCCCCCTACTCCACCATAGGTGTTATCCAAAGTAATAGTACCTGGTACAGAAACCTGACCTGGCAATATAGAGGCGCCAGCTGTTAATTCAGAAAGATTAATTCCTTGTGTTGAACCGGCAGTTACATTAATCGTGCCGTGAGTAATGGTTGATGTTTTATTTCCACCGCGGGTATCAAACAAAATCGTTGAAGCAGCACTACTATTATTAGCAGCAACAGTAATAGTTCCGCCTTGAGAAATATTTCCGTTGCTAATAATGGAGACATTTCCACCGCTAACATTTTGGGTAATTGACCCTGTATTTCCTCCAACTAATCCAGTTCCAACGGAAGTATTGGTAGATGTGAGAGTAATGTCACCACTTGTATTATTTGTTAAAGCGGTGCGGCCACTAAGCCAAATATCGGCACCTTGGCTTGTTCCATTTGCTGTAATTGATATACCAGTTGCTGCATTAACAGCCATGTTAACTAGGTTTACCAATCCGTAACCAGACATGCTGGTAGTAGATGTGGTTGTTCCAGTAATGTTTACAGAACCTGCTGTTGCGGTGATAGCTACCGTGCCAGATGCCGCTCTATCCCAGAAATTTAGCGTGCTTGTATTGGCTGGAAGCGTGCCTGCATTCGTACCGGTAATGGTGATATTTCCAGTTGATGCGGTAACTGCAAAATTGGCACTTGAGCCAGAAGCATCATCTGTTACAGCAAAATTACCATTAGACATGCCCTTGATGAGGATTCCATTGGTATTGGCTGGAACAAGAGCGCCAGAAGCTAAAGCTCCATTAATCGTAATACCCGCAGAGCTTGTTGCATTAGCTATGTTCAAGCTACCACTGGCATTACTAGCACTAGTGCCTGCATAGGTATTATCAAATGTAATTGAACCAGGCATAGAAACTGAGCCTGCGGCAATAGGCGCGCCTGAGGTCAATACTACAAGGTTAGTTGCGGTGCTACCAGCAGTTACAGCAATCGCTCCATGGGTGATGCCAGAGTTTTTATTTCCAGCAGTGGTGTCATACAGAATGGTGGTTGCAGCACTGCTGTTGTTCGCGGCATCACTTACGTTACCGGTTTGACTGATTGCAGTGTTGGATGTAAAGCTAATATTTCCAGAGTGTGCATTATTGGTGATATTGCCTGAATAACTAATTCCAGTAGTGCCCGCCATTGGGCTTGAGCCACCTGGAACCGTTGATGTAATTGAGATTGCATTTGAACCTGCGGCAATGACTGCAGCTGAATTTGTTGTGATAGGTGTATTTCCCATAACACCATATCCCACAGTTGTAATTCCACTTGCAGTTGTAATAGTGCCGTTCAGGGAGACCGTATTGCCATTTATGCTGCCGCCATAAATTTCAAAAGTACGAATCACACCCGAAGTGTCGCTATTAGTTATCTGCTGAGAGTATCCGCTTAAGGTGACATTGCCATTAGTTGAGTTAATGGAGGTTGTACCAACAACAGAACTATTATTGTTAACAGAAGTGATAGCGCGTGCCAATATATTTGCAGCATTTACTTGGTTAGCCGTAATCGATATATCGCCAGCAGCTGTAATCGCGCCATTTAGATAAACGCCAGCATAAGAACCACCAGAACTCGCTGCAGCCCTACCTGCAGGTGCATAGTTCACGGCATTAATAGTTATGGTTGACCCTGTAGACGTTAAGGTTGAACCAATTTGAATACCATTAGCGCTCTGCGTTGCGTAAGTAGTAACGTTATTGTTCGCAATAGAAATAGCGCCCGAGGTTGAACCGCCACTCGCAAAGGTGTTATCTAAAGTAATACTACCCTTTACAGAAATAGCACCGCTAGTTGTGATGGTTCCACCATTTGTCCAAACAACTAAATTTACACCTGAGCCGGTAGCAGTAGTGTTGTCAGAGATGGCTCCCAACACAGTCGAAGTGCTGGCCGAACCCCAAGTATCGTTAAATTTAAGGGTTACCCTCGAGTTTGCAGTTGCCACATTGAAAGCTAGCGATGTTCCAGCACTGAATGAAACGTTACCAGAAGTTTGAATTTCGATAACAGCGCCGTTACTTGCATTGTTGATTGCATTTTGCAAGTCTGTATTCAAAATACTTGCATTCAGGCCGCCAGCACAAGTATTGATGTTGGCAACTGTACAAGCACTGCTACCGTTATTGGTTGTCCCCGAACTGGTGATAGTTACGTTTGCGGGGTCCAGCAACCAATTCTGCGCAGAAATCGAGTTACCGTAAGAGCTAAACTCTTGTCCTGAGGTTTCTAAATTTTGCGCTGTAAAGGTAGAGTTTTGCAACACCACAACGCTAGAGAGTGCTCCTTGAGCATAACTTTGGCGTCCAATAGAAATCGAACCATTTGCGGCTGCTAGTGTGGAATTATTTACTGAGATTTGGTCACCGAAAACGACGATGTTGCCGTTTGGTGCGTTGATGCCAGTTTGGCTATCAAGAGTGATGCTGCTAGAGATGATGCTGGTGTTGCTGTTGGTGTAACTGTTTACTGCGACTGCGTTAATTGCACTGTTCACAAAAGTGGTGAGTGCTGGGGGAGCAGTTGCGGGAGGTGCCAGCGTTGAGCCATTGCCTAAATTATTAATCTGACCTAAATTAATCACACCACCTGCAGTTAATCCTTCAGAGGCAATTAATCCAGCAATCACATTGGTTTGATTAAAGCCAGCAATCGCGATATTACCTGCTGCGCCATTTTTACCAATCGTATCGACAACACCATTGTTATTCACATTACCGCTTGTCGAAACAATATTAATTATTCCCGCGTTTTGTCCATTGGCAGAAATATAACTATTACTGCCGATATTAATATCACCAGTTGAGAGAATATTAATCGCGCCACCATTAGAGGTATAAATATTGCCATCGGCTGTTAAACCATTTTGGCCATTTCTTCTATTAGCACCAGTAATGGTGTTTGCTGAATTTAAATTATTAGAGCTGGAGTTATTTTGATTGTTACCGTTTGAATTAATATTTCCTAAAATATTAATTACTGCGCCTGCTAAATAAATATTCGAATTATTTCCGCCATTGGTATTAATCGAACCATTGACATTGATTGCTTGCGCAACTGCAGTGACTGTTCCGGCAGTAATGTTGCTGTTCACATTAATCGCGCCACCATTAGCAATGAGGTTCAAAGCCGTATTGGTATTCGCCGAATAGATATCAGCACCTAACAAGAGGGTAATCGATGGAGTAGCCGTGCTCACGCAAGAACCAAAGCCGCACGCATTAGCTGTGGCATCTAAGGTAACGTTGGTTGTTCCCAGGGCATTGGAAATGATGGCCGCCGCGCTGCTATCGACCGTAATGGCCAATGGGTCAGTAATCCAGTTACCAGTTTTGCCATTTGGCGCACTCGTGTTAACTGATACCGTTGGGTCAATCTGAACGGAGCCTTTTGAGCTCGTTTCAATCACACCACCATTGCCAGAGAACAAACCACCCATAGATTTGAGTGTGCCAGCAACGATAGTTTTAACTTGTGACCAAATCGTAATGTTGCCGCCATTGCCGTTTTGTGTTGCTGAGGTGTCGACTGTAGCGTTTGCTTGTACGTTAACGGTGTTAGCTAAATCATTGATGCTGTTGGTGTTTTGATTGGTAGCAGCATTCACACCCACGGTGATGTTGCCACCGCCAGTAGCGCCCGTTGCAGTGGTTTGTGAACCGCCAGCCAAAGTAATGTTTTTGCCAGAAATCGCTACAGAACCACCAGAAGCTTGCGCAGAATTTGCCGCAACAGTGCCGTTTTGGTTCACAGTAGCCGCAACCAATTCAATCGTGCCACCGTTTTCCACTACGGAATTAGCCACTACCGCCCCGCCGTTGTTAATCACAGAAGCTTTTAAATCGGATGCTGAGTTCGCAGCGATGATGATGTGACCACCGTCGACTTGAATCAAACGCTTGTTTGTAATCAAGGATTTAACAACAGAGGCATCGACCGTAATGGTGCGCAAGCTATTGTTTGCAAAAGATAAAGTCACTTGTGAACCAGAAACGAGTGCAACGGCATTTGCGCCACTCATCGTTGCCACAATCACGCCTTCATTGCGCACTTCTGGGGCCATCAAAGCGATGTAACCAGTAAGGCTATTGGAGGTGAGCTTGCCCTTGTTCACTACTTTGCCGCTCTCGCCACCATGGTAAGTCTGATTGCCACCAGCCATGTATGCGCTGTTGGCAATATCCATCGTAGTTGCAACGATAGAACCGGCATTCACGTCAGCGCCTTTACCGAACACTACTCCGTTGGCATTGACGAAAATGACTTCGCCAGGAGCATTGATGGCACCGTTAATCATCGACTTGGTAGCACCAATGACGCGATTTAAGGTCGAAGAGTTGGCATTAGGCTGGTTAAAGTTAACTGTACTGTTCGCGCCAACGTTAAACGAATCCCAGTTAATCACCGCACGCTGGGTGCTTTGATTGATGTTCATCACGTTGCCAGAAGTGGCAATCGTCGCTTGTCCTGCAACCACTTTGCCATTGGTTGGCAATGCATTAGCAGCAGGACCAGCCGCAAAGCTTGAATTGACAAGACCAAACGCACTTAGCCCAACAACGGCAGATGCGAGCGCAAATGCACTCGCTCTTGCCTTGAAGGGCTGATTTAAGTTCGTTGACTGACTAGGTAATCTCATATCAATCAATAACTTATTGCGTTTTTTTAAAGCTAAAAATCAATTCAAATCTTTCAAATTTGGTACTGAAAACTGCATTCAAAGCGCATTGCGCGTCAAAAGAAGTAGCATTTTTATCAAAAGGTGTGGCAGAGAAAATCCCTCATCCGAGGGAAGAAATTTCAAAATGTTTGAGAATTTTTGCTAAGTGATTGAAAACGTAAGCACTCAAACCATTTGCTCAAGAGAAAATTTTTTGATGTGTGCTGCCAATTTTTTAGCCAGAAAAACTGCCCAGACCCCTACTTTGCCAACTACAAAAATGCTTGGATGCTCCAGAACAGTGCATCACGCTGTAAAGTTAATCGAGATAATTATCTAATTGAGAAAAAAGATTATCTTGATTTACTTTTTTAATATTTAAACGCTATCAAAATTTAAAAAAATTAACGAAAAGATAATATTGGAGCGATTTTTTAAATCAAAAAAGTCACTCTTTAGCTTGGATTTGATAAAAAATTCTAAGTAAAATGAAAATAATATTTCTCAGGCAGTCAATTTAGTCAAAATCTATTTTGATGATTAATCTTGTAGGCTAAATAATATTTAGAGTAAGTAATTAAGGAGAAACTATTGGGGTACTGTAAGGCAATTCAAAATTAAATTGCACACCACTGTCTTGTTGATTTTCAAACCAAATAGCGCCGCCATGCTCAGTAATAATATGTTTACACAGCCATAATCCCAGGCCACTACCGCCCTCTTTATTACTTTGCATCAACTCAAAAATACGACTTTGATATTGCGCGGGAATACCAGGTCCATTATCCAAAACGCTAAAACGAACTCCATGCCCAATACAACTGGCACTAATTTGTATCTTGCCTGATGGTGCCCTCGCTTGCTGCAATGCTGCTACAGAATTAGCAATCAGATTCAAAAATACCTGCTGGACTGCAGTGCTATCTATATACAGATTTGCATCTACCCCCGCCTCTGCAATCAATTCAATGCCCTTGGCTTTGCAGTCGGGTCCAGCAATGCGCATTACAGAAGCTAGCAAATCTCCTACTGCGATAGTCTGGTGAGGGGCGGCGTTATTTTTAAAAATAGACCCAATAGACCGGATGATATTTGCCGCTCGTTGATTGTCAGCGCCAATCGAAGCCATCAGGGCCTCTACTTTTTGGGTATCTACTGGGCTTGCCTCAAGAGCGCGCTCAAGCATGAACATATTGACATCAATTGCCGCAATAGGCTGATTGAGCTCATGAGCAATAGAGGCGCTAATGGCCGCTGTAGTGCTGTTTTTATTAGCTTTGAGTAAGGAACCTACTAAAGCATCGCGCTCATGCAAAAGGGCTTTCACCTTTTCATTTTCAATACGTGCTTCTGTGCGTTTAGCAACGTTTTGTTCTGCCCAATATCCAGCGGCAATCAAATAGGACACCACATTAAAGGCGCTAAAGCCAAAAGTAACAACCAATAAGGAGACTGGGATTTGCTCCAGGGTTTCTACGTTACCCGTTTTAGATGCTAACAACGCCCTAGCTATGACTAAAAGAGCTTCAAATACAGTGCAAGCGGCCAATAGCCTGAGTTGAATCGATTGATTACGACGCGTAAATAGCCATAGGTCAATGATTTGCCAAACCTGACAGACTAAGGAAATGAGCGCCACCTGAATCACCCGTAAAGAAAAGTAGCCCGCTCCGCGTGCGTACTCGTACTCCATGGCAAAAAGAATCAAGAAGGCCCAGGCAAACCAAATGGATTTGGGGTTGTTATATCTCAAGGTATGGCAAAACAGCACCTGAAAGACGAGGCCACCAACATAGAGCACATTGGCAACTGTAAAAATAAAAGAATGGGCTTTGATGGCGTTTGGCGCCGTGCCAATAGCAACGCTAAATACAAAATATCCTAAAGTCGTACTAACAAGAGATAAAAGCCAGTACTTAGACCCCCTATTTTGGGAGCTACTTTCATCTTGAATATAAGTGAAGGAGCCTAGCAAAATGCCCGAGAGGACAATGCCCATCAAAAAAAAGAATAAGGTAAAGCTCACTTGCATAAAAACTGGCCTTTTGGGATGCACTTCATCTTGATTGACCCCAGTTTACCGCCAACACTCTCTCTTCTAAACCGAAACTTGATTGGGCGGGGACAAAAAAATACCCACCAAGCGGTGGGTATGAAATACAACACGTTCAAATAAAACAGACTAAAAATACAGGGTTCCTTTTAACCAAGCCTCATAGGCACGATTAGAGTTGTTAGTGTTGAGCTGCTGGCCACTGCTTGTATAGAGCGGATTTTGACCAATCGTGTGAGCCACATTTAAGCTCACGTTGTATTGCTGCTCTATATATTTACCACCAAGGCCATAGCCACCTAAGCTATAGGTATTGTTGGCATTGGTAAGACCTTGCCAGCCAGGATAGGTATTGACGTACTGAGTAATGATGCCGCCATCCACGAACGCAGAAACTTGCCAGTTGGTAAGAAAGTTATGCTGCAACTCAACGGTACCGACCGCACCTTTGGAGCCACCACCCTGCGCAACTGGATAGGCACGAATTCCATATGGGCCACCCAAGTAGAGCTGGTCTGCAGAGTTAAGGTTCTTATTAGCCCACTGCGCATTGACCGACATTACTAAGTTGGTATTTTCAATTGGCAAAGGTTGAGTGCGACTTGCGTTTGCAGTTACCTTAAAGTAACTACCATTGGTATTGGGGCCTGCTTGGTCTTGCGCTTTTTGGGTAGCGCTATCCACATAAAGATTGCCGTAAGACGCTGTAAGTCCGTAACCATTTAATGCGCCACCAGAAGAGAGTTCGCTTCCATTAATACCAGCGTTCAGGTTATTAATTTGATAGTTACTAATCGTACCCGTTGGAACACTATTACGATATGCGCGATTTTGCGCAGTAAAAATCAAGTTCGAATTACTGGTTGCGGAGCGCTCTAGTGCATACGAAGTATTGAGCGCAAAAGTGGTTGCCTGACCAGTTGTTGGTGTTGGACTCCAGCTTGATAGTGTTTGATAGTTCAAAAAGTTGGCTAAAGCCCCTACTTTCCAGCCAGCATATCCAATAGGCAAACTATAGTTACCCTGAACAAAGCTAGAACCTAAAGACTGAATCGCATCTAGGGCGACTGAGTCACCAGAACCAGATAGATTGTTGAGCGTCACGTTACCAATGGCCTGCCAAGCGCCAGTAGAGTTTGAGCCATAGTTTGCGGCCTCTACCCGGCCAGTTACAAATGGTCCGTCATTGACTCTGACATCCAAATCACTAGCGCCCACTTCTTGAGATTGGCCAAATGAAGCTGTAGCACCAACGCCTGGTAATTCATTTAACAATGCGAGACTTCTGTCGATGTTCTCGGTATTAATTAGCTGCCCAGTTGGATTGCCATGCTCCATATATTTTTGAGCAACATCTAAATCTAAGCGCAATTTTTGGTCAGGAGCAACACCTGAGACACTAATCTTTCCGAGCTTACCTTCAATAATTTGAATCGTGACTTTTCCACCAGTAATTTTTTGCGGTGGAATGAGGGCCTGCGCAATGCGACCACGAGAACCATACAAATCTTGAATAGCAGCAGTAGCATCTTTGAGGTCGCCAAACACAATCGTTTTGCCCGTCCAGGGAGCGACGACTTTTGCCAACTCTTCATTAGTGAAAACCGTATTGCCGGTAAAGTCAAAACTGGAAATAGTGAGCTTTTGATTAGAGCTTGGCAGAGTGGATTTTGTCTCGGGTGCTTTCACACTCGGAAAAGCTGGCGCAGGAGTCTCACGCTGAATTTGTTGCTCTAAGCTTCGTTGCAGCGCACCAGCATCCGGAGCGGCTTGTGAAAAAGCGCTACCAGCCCAAACACTCAACATTAGAACGGCGATTGGACGAGGCTTAAATACAGAATTTGGGAGACTTAATGACATATCTTGGCTAATAAATGAATATGAGCAAGATTTTCAAATAAACGGGTGATAGCAGTAATCCCTCGAGCGAGGGGTATGTATAGACTAAGTGTCTATTTTTTACAGGTTTTTTAGCTGAATGAGCTCAGATAAAGAGCGCAAATGTAACTTATGCATTACCTCTTTTTTATATTGCTTGGCGGTATACAAAGCTACCCCTAACTCCTCTACTAGTTCGGCATTACTGTAACCCTTAGCTAGTAAGTCAAAAGTTTTGCGCTCTCTGGGAGAAAGTGCTTTCAGGCGCTCGTCAAGGGAGCTTTTTTTAATCACTAGCTGCATGGCATCGATATCGATTTGCATGCCGCGCGCAATAGCAGCCAATAGCTCTTCTCGAGAAATCGGTTTTTGTAAAAACTCAATTGCCCCCTGCTTCATCGCTGTAATGGCTTGACTTAACGATGATTCGCCACTAATGAAGATGATGGGGATTTTTCTGCCGCGGCTAGCCAAAACCTCCTGCATCTCCACCCCACTCATATCGGGCATACGCATGTCGGTCAAAACCACAGCCGGAATATCTTGGGCCGGCTCAATTAAGAAGGCCTTGGCACTATTAAAAGCCTTGACCTGGTAACCCATAAAACGCAACATCTGCGATAAGGACTCCCGCAGGGAATCATCATCGTCTATTAAATAGATGGTTTTAGTGAAGTTTTGGTTTGGCACGATATGGCCATTCTATTATCTGTTGACAGAAGCCATCATTCCCTCGTTCGAGGGATATTCCCTCGTTTAGGGGAAAAAATTTTCTGATTCTCGCTACAATTTGCCGACATTAGAACTGGCTCCAAAACAAATCCATAATGGCTATTTCAGGCTCAAAACCCCTCAAAATACTTTCATGCTGCTTGGCGGCAATGATTGTTCTGAGCCCAGCTTTTGCGGTTGATTTACAGCCCAACGATGTTGTGGCCCCAGCCCCCAATCTCAATACCATCATGGCAACCTACTACTCCACTAGGGCCAGCGGTGCCATTAATAATGGAACAGTTTTAGCAGGCAGCCCGGTTCTCGAGGGACAAGTTGGAATCTTAAGATATACCCATACCTACGAGGTAGCTGGTATGCCTGCCGCCTCATATATCCAGGGCTCAAATGGCGGGCTTACACCTGAAGGTTCACTCGCCAAATATCCCAGCAGTACCGGTATGGGGGATAGCGTTCTGGCAACCGCTGTTTGGCCGTATTCCAATCGCCAGACTCGTACCTATCTGGGGGTTGCAGCCTATGCATCATTACCTACGGGTAGTTACGATGCACAAAAGCCTTTTAACTTAGGGTCAAATCGCTACTCGAATGATTTGCAGGTGGGTTTCCAAAGACCCATTGTGGGTAACTTAGATGGGGTGATTGCCTTTGATACCCAATGGTTCGGAGCTAATAGTCAATGCGCTGCCACTTGTGGCTCCACTATTAATAAACAGCTCACCCAAAAACCTTTGTATACAACCCAGTTAGGCCCCATATACAAAATTAACGACATCTTTACTGTGGGCGCATCGTACTTTTATGTTAGCGGCGCACAAACAGCCATTAACAATATTGCCAATAGCGATATGACATTGACGCAGCGCTATTCAGTTAGCGCAATTGCATACACAGACTATGGTCGCTTTACGGTGCAATACGGCAGCGACCTGGAAGTAAAAAACGGTCCAGCAAAGACGAATATTTTTGCGCTACGGTACGCAAAACATTTTTAATGTTGCGCAACACAGATACTCTGATTTTCTGAAGCGGCGTGTCTTTCGATTGAAATTATTTAGGGACAATCTAAATCATCTTATAGTTTTTGATTTTATTCTCTAATAATTTCTTACTCTTGATGATTTTGCAATCAAGATTGCAAGCTAGAAATGGGCTAGCTAATTAGAAAACCGTAACAACCGCTTTAAAAGCCGACTTCCCTTAAGGCGGCAGCTAAGCCACCACGCAAAAGGTCTCCTAAAATTGATTTTGGCCATGCCAACATCACTACCCTGCCGCGAATATACCCTGTCGATAGCTTTCCAGGATTGCCATCCACCTTGAGACGCACTCGATAAATAGAATGCTCGGGTATTAGTTTGTTATTCAATTGCCTAACCAAGATACCCCCACCAACTGTTGATGCCAGTGAGCCCTCAGAAAGCACTCGGGTAGCATCTCTATCAATTGATATAACACTTAAACCTACACTACCAACACCTGGAGCATCAGGTATAAATTTTCCCCAATTACCAATATCGAGTCTTCTTAAGTCTGATTCTTCAACGTAACAATCAACCACCCAATTTTTGCCATCAATTAATGTCAAAATTGCCGCAGACTTTGGAATCCATTCACCCAAAAATAAATCTGGGTCAATGTCTGTTATGACGCCTGCAAACGGTGCCTTTCTGTTGAGTTTTGCATATTCAGCAAGGAGTCCATCAAGCTCACTTTTGCTTGCCATTAATCTCTCTCGCAAAATTGGCTGCTGACTCAATGACTGCGAATCAAAGCCCGCTGCACCCGATTGCCTTGAAAGCATCTCAACCCTAGCTTGCAAAATATGTATCTTCTTTTCCAGCTCGGGTACTGAAAGCCCAATGAGTTGGATACCTTGCGCCACCTCTGCCCCTAAGGGTGGCGGCATTTTAGTAACTTGAGCTGGCTGAGTTGCAATGAGATTGAGACTCGTTTCTGGCTTTAATATTCCTTGGCTATTAATGCGAATATTAAAAGGTATCAATAAAATACAAACAATGCCCAATGCCAAATAATAGGCTGGCTTATGTTTTATGACCGGGCCAATTTCCGGCCAGCGTGTTTTCCAAAAAATTAATTCATGGAAAATTGGTCGCGCAGTAAAAAACCAAATCTCAACGAAAAATAATGCAATGCCTAATGCTTTAAAAAAGTAGTGGTAAACCAATAAGGCAATGCCAAAAAAGACAACTAGGCGATAAATCCAAGTAGTAAATGCAAAGATTAAAAAAAAATTCTTTTGAGATTGATTTAAAGACTCTGGCTGCTCGTCACCTAATCCAAATAATTGTTCTCTTAACCACCAACGAGCGTATGAAAAGGAGCGACCATGTAAATTGGGCACCCCCAAAATATCGCAAAGTAAAAAATAGCCATCAAAACGCATAAATGGACTTGCATTAATTGCAAGGGTGGCAGCTATAGAGGTCGTTCCTAGAAAAAAGAACAGGCTTTTAAATGCACCTACCGGTAGAAAAGACCAAATAAAAATAGACCAAGCAGCAATCAATAGCTCCGTCACTATACCGGCGCTGGCAATCATGAATCGCTTTTTATTTGAATCGAGCTTCCAAGATTCAGTTACATCAGTGTAGGCTACAGGCCACATCACCAAAAAGGCGACCCCCATTGTAGGAACTTTACATCCACATTTTTTAGCTACGATTGCATGACCCATTTCATGCAATGCCTTCACAATAACTATTGCAATTGCGTAGCTAAAGAGGCCTTCTAGACTAAAAGTATCAACTAAGGTGGTTTTGAAGTAGTCCCACTGCCTAAAGACACCCCATAATCCCACTAAAAATGCCAACGCCGTTATCTGAAAAAATCTTTTCCCAAAAAGAAAATTTACCTTGGGCAATATCCTGTCTAAAAAGCTATCCGGCCGCACTAATGGAATGCGAAAAAAAAGATAGCCATGCAGTAGTGAATCAAACCAACCCTTATTTAAACGCTTGCTCCTGGCTAATAATGTTTCATATTCTTGCGTGGTGAATTGATGAACTAATTCATTGGTTATTAAAAATTTAATCACCGCATAAACGTCATCATTCGTTACTGAAAGGGTCGTTTGCTGATTAATTAAATTACAAACAATTTCTGCATCTTGAGAGCTCAGCCTAAAGATGATTTCAAACGCAACCCAATCAATCTGAAAGTATTGATTTCTAACAGGGTCATGCAAGGTCCAAGTAGGTGCCCCACTTTTATCAGATGGGCCAGGATAGAGTGTTAACTCCTCCCGAAGTTTTGGCCAAAGTTTATTTTGCTCCACCATCAGAACTAAATGCCTACAAATTGTCGCAAGGAGGAAAGTGGTTTACGTAATACCCAATATGACAATGGGACAAATTGCCCGCTTACCTTTGCGGTTCCTTTTAGACCAACCCTAGGACCTTGTTCTCCACTTGGCAAATTAGCCCTGACACGATAGGCATAGGAACCATCAGGCCTTTGAACGGGTTCATGAGCTTCATAACGCAACATCCCGGAAACCGGGGAAAAAGGCATTGCATTTAAATACAAGGTGACATTGGATTTTTTAGGCAATTCAATGGCATCACCCACCGGTATCCAAGCCTCAATCTCTACTTCGCCCTCGCTTGCTACGACCATCACCTTTTCACCAGCAACCACAGGCTTTCCTATCCACTCCGACGGTTCATCAAAGAGCGCAATCCCATCTCGTGGTGCTGTAATTTTTGCTTTATCTAACAAATTCTTTAAATATTCTGCCTCTACTTTTTTTTCAGCTGCTTTTTCTTCTTGCGGCACTAACATTCCACGACTTTTAGAATCAGTCAGACCCTGCAAAGCGCTCTGACGATATTCTTGAGTAGCAATTTGAATTTCTTGCTCAGCAACATGAAGCCTGCTCAACAAAGATGTGATATCTAGCTTAAATAATGGCTGACCCTTTGCTACCTGTTGATTTGGCGCTACATAGAACTCATCCACTATTCCCTCAAAAGGCACGCGAATAATTGCTGGATTAGCTGGCACCAACTCAGCTGGCGCTAATACCGTTAGCCTTACAGGAAAGAGTAAGAAAATCCAGAACAACCATTTCCAGCGGCGTTTTTTATCCCTCCAAATAGCAAATGCTTGTGCCATAAAGGCATCCCACATCCCCTCTGAATCGGTCTTTCGAAACCATTGCCAGCTAGAGCGTAATTGAACAATAGCTAATTCATAAGTACGTCTTATTTGCCGAGATAAAAGCCATGGGTTGAGGCGATACTGTTGATAAACAAGCTGAGAACCTCGATAGATGGCAATCACATCTCTCTTTACCTGCTCTTTTGTCGGTAAATGCCCTAAAACATGAATCCAAAATCTTGTTAATTCGCCATGGATTGTCGGTGCATCCAACCTTAACCAAGAATATGACCAAATTTCTAGCCATTCATTTAGATAAGCGCATTGAGACTCTGAAAATATCTGCTCACCAGCCAGCAAAAGTCCGGCTTTTCGATTTGCCCCAGTAATTGGCATCCAATAAGCGTTTGCTGGCAAATAGGAGTCCCACTCTTTGACTTGTTCCCCACTGAGCATTGATGGCTTTATTTCACAAGCCTGTTGTCCAGCTAGACCTTTGCACACACTGGTGAGCCATTGGATGTAAGGGGAGTTCCGCTCTACAAAAGAGACTCCGGACTGAATCGCAATTCCTTCGCCTTCAATCCATAAAGCACCAACCACATAGGGGACTAGCTGATGAGTCTGGTTAACCAGCAAAAACTGCAAGGCCTTATCTGACTCAGCTAGCCTTGCTTGCTTTGCCAAGTTAATTAAGATGGCCTGATAGTCTTTCGAGGCGCTTTGGTTCTCATCAGCCATTACAAATCAATCAAACACTTTGCATTAAGGCCAATTTCAATTGACTAGATAAAGAGGATTTACCAACAAAACCGGTTTTTGTCGTTACCTCGGGTTTTATCCTTAAGTTTGCCTGCGCTTGCGCCCCCTTAGCGTCAGTAGCAATAATTCTGAGCTCTAAGGGCTCCTTCACCCCCCTTGGGATGCTTGCATTAATTTCACCGGTGACAGGATTGAACTTGACCCAATCAGGAAGCGGTGACCCATCTTTTTGTACGGCAGTTAGGCGCACATCTCCTTTGCCACCTATAAAAGTTGTTGGAGGTAGCTGGTAGCTCACCTTACCATTTGAATCTGCTTTTGCATCAGGTGGCGGCAGAACATTGCGTAAACCAAAATCATTCGGATTTGCAACCGATAGGCCATCATCGATTACATGCTGAGCACTCCTTAACTCATCCCCAACCCTATCAAATGGAGTGTAAGGAGTAAAGTTTGAGTAATCTAAATGCTCGCGCCTTCCCGTTGTATCTGCCATTGGTGGTCTAAATTGATTAATTCCCCCATATGGGCCATTAAAATCGAGCACAACAGCATTAAATTCATAGTGGCCCATTTCGATTGGGTGCTCTTCCCAATGATGCCAATAAGGATACCCGCCAGGATTTGAACTTTGGGTGCCGGGTCTAGGCAAAATAGGCATAGTGTTATCAATAATCGTGCCTACGCCCTGTGCTGTTGCCTGGCTTCCATTAACTGTTACACGCATGGTATATGTTTCTGTTGGCTCCCAAATACCATCAGCAACAATTCCAACTCGCGCCTGCAAATTTCCTTGAGCACTAAGACGAACCAATGAATTCGGTGTGTAATCCACCCAACTAGCCCCATTGAAATACTGAATTTGCCTAGAGAAATCACTACCAGCATTAGCAGTGACATCAGCTGTAGATAGAGTTACATATTGATTGATACCACCCTGAATATTAAACACTGCATATTTATCAATAACTTCTGTCGAAGTTACATTACTAATAGTGACTGGCCTGTCGTCATCTAAAATTGTCTGACCAACAGGTAAATTGGCTGGATTAACTTCTGATGCACTCAATCCAATTAAGTCTGGTGTGCCAGTATTGTTATTGGCATTAAAAACGCTACCAGTACCATCATCCACAATCGTCCCAATACCTTGAGTGTTGGGGGTAGAAGTTCCACCAGTATTGGTAGCTACTAAGTTATAGGTTTGCGCACCTTCATACACCGTGTCATTGACAATGGTGGTGCGTACGAGCAAGGTAGTGCTACCTGTAGGTATTTGTACAAAACTACCTGGCGTGTAATTTACCCAACTAGTACCGTTGTAATACTGCAGATTAGTGCTGTAATCAACGCTACCATCAGTTGGGGTTGTTGTGCCACCAACGGCAGTGCCATTGGTAGTAGCTAATTGAACATACTGTCCTGTAGCACCACTGACTTTAAAGACTTCGTAAGGTGAGCCTTCATTTACCGTCACGTTATTAACAGAGAGAGGACGGTCGTCGTTCAGAATAACTTGACCTGCAGTATCTAAAGGAACTGTACCGCTAGTCTGACTTCCAGGTATAGCTACTGCGCTTGTTTCGCCTGTTAAGTCTGGTGTGCCAGTATTGTTATTAGCGCTAAAGATGCTTCCAGTACCATTATCAATAATCGTCCCAATACCTTGAGTATTGGGGGTAGCAGTACCACCAGTATTGGTAGCCACCAAGTTATAGGTTTGTGCACCTTCATACACCGTGTCATTCACAATAGCGGTACGTACTAGAAGATTGGTACCGCCATTTGGTATCTTCACAAACGTGCCTGGTGTATAACTTTGCCAGTTAGTGCCATCAAAGTACTGTAAGTTTGTACTGTAATCAACGCTACCATCAGTTGGGGTTGTTGTTCCGCCAACGGCAGTGCCATTAGTTGTGCTTAGTTGTACATACTGATTAACCGCTCCTGTCACCGTGAAGACTTCGTAAGGTGAGCCTTCATTCACCGTCACGTTATTGACAGAGAGAGGACGGTCGTCGTCAAGAAGTACTTGCCCATTAGGAATATGTGTAGGGTCGACTACTGCTTGATTGGTTGGCGTTAAATTATCAGGTATGACTGTATTGTTAGATGCACTAAAAATAGAGTTATTTGCAGCCGTACTATTGGTGCCCTGGTCATAAATCGTAATAGCGCCAGTTACGCCAGTAGGATTTAATACTGTCCCGCTGGTAATAGCTCCAGTAGTGATGCTGACATTCTCAGGCGGTTCATTTAATGTGTCATTGACAATAGCGGTGCGCAATAAAACACTGCTTGCACCATTTGGTATAACGGCGCCATTAGCTGCGGAGACCCAACTGGTTCCATTAAAGTACTGAATTTGAGTGCCCGTATCAACTCCAGCCGTTCCCGAACCAGCAACTGATGCCAAAGAAGGGGTAAACGTTATATCTGATGTTGCTGGACTAGATAAAGACACCTGGACTACTGCATAAGGCGATGCTTCATTAACAGCTACGCTAGAAATAGACATCGTTGGCGCATCGTAAACCGTTACCGTACCCGCAACACTTGCTAGAGTAACCGCGGAACCGCCACTGCCAACCGTTACCGTACCTGTTTTTACTTGATAACTTGAGGGCAATTCTTGAACACTATCGGGCAATATGGATGAACGCAAATCAACACTCGTTTGCCCCGGGGCAATTGTTACACCACCAGCTGCAGAGACCCAGCTTGTTCCATTGAAATACTGCAAAGAACTTTGTAAACGACTGGCTCCAGCAAATCCAGTTGTATCAAATGATGGGGTAAAGGTAATGGGAAAAGCCGATGGATTACTCAAAGATAAGGTAACAATTGGATTGGGTGAAGTTGATTCAACCACCGATGTATTACTTATCGAAAGTGTTGGAATGTCATTATTAAGAGAGGCCGGTAAATCTGACTGACTTCCTAGCGCATCTGCATTACCTGAAGTATTACTCGCGCTAAATAAGCTACCAGTACCATCATCCACAATCGTCCCAATACCTTGAGTGTTGGGGGTAGAAGTTCCACCAGTATTGGTAGCTACTAAGTTATAGGTTTGCGCACCTTCATACACCGTGTCATTGACAATGGTGGTGCGTACGAGCAAGGTAGTGCTACCTGTAGGTATTTGTACAAAACTACCTGGCGTGTAATTTACCCAACTAGTACCGTTGTAATACTGCAGATTAGTGCTGTAATCAACGCTACCATCAGTTGGGGTTGTTGTGCCACCAACGGCAGTGCCATTGGTAGTAGCTAATTGAACATACTGTCCTGTAGCACCACTGACTTTAAAGACTTCGTAAGGTGAGCCTTCATTTACCGTCACGTTATTAACAGAGAGAGGACGGTCGTCGTTCAGAATAACTTGACCTGCAGTATCTAAAGGAACTGTACCGCTAGTCTGACTTCCAGGTATAGCTACTGCGCTTGTTTCGCCTGTTAAGTCTGGTGTGCCAGTATTGTTATTAGCGCTAAAGATGCTTCCAGTACCATTATCAATAATCGTCCCAATACCTTGAGTATTGGGGGTAGCAGTACCACCAGTATTGGTAGCCACCAAGTTATAGGTTTGTGCACCTTCATACACCGTGTCATTCACAATAGCGGTACGTACTAGAAGATTGGTACCGCCATTTGGTATCTTCACAAACGTGCCTGGTGTATAACTTTGCCAGTTAGTGCCATCAAAGTACTGTAAGTTTGTACTGTAATCAACGCTACCATCAGTTGGGGTTGTTGTTCCGCCAACGGCAGTGCCATTAGTTGTGCTTAGTTGTACATACTGATTAACCGCTCCTGTCACCGTGAAGACTTCGTAAGGTGAGCCTTCATTCACCGTCACGTTATTGACAGAGAGAGGACGGTCGTCGTCTGCAATAACCTCGCCAGGCGAGAGACTGGAAGGGTTCACTACAGCGGAGCTTGCTAGCGTTTTATCCGGTGCACCGGTAGTATTGCTAGAACTAAAGATGCTACCTGTACCATCATCGACAATAGTTTCTGTACCAGTTGCCACATCACCGCCAGTATTGGTAGCTACTAAGTTATAGGTTTGCGCACCTTCATTTGCTGTGTCATTAACGATGGCAGTGCGTACAAGCAATGAAGTACTGCCTGCAGGTATCTGCACATAACTACCTGGCGTGTAATTTACCCAACTAGTACCGTTGCAATACTGCAGATTAGTGCTGTAATCAACGCTACCATCAGTTGGGGTTGTTGTGCCACCAACGGCAGTGCCATTGGTAGTGCTTAGCTGCATGTATTGACCAGAATTCCCCGTTACCTTCATTACCTCATAAGGCGAGCCTTCGTTCACTGTTACATTGTTTACAGTAAGAGCTGAGTGACTACTTGGAATAACCGATAATGCCCCTAAGGAATCTACGGTGGCTTTATTCACAGTGGCACTATCTAAAACCATCTCAGTTGCGCCTGTAAGATGCCCCCAGCTCATGAAGCTGAGCGAGGTAGATGCGCTAGATGCTACAAATTGGATTGTATAGGTTGAAGAAGCGGTTGTATCTTTAATGTATACCCTTTGCCCCCCGATATCTATAGCCGAAACATCTGCTTTTGCCCCATATGCTTCCCCATGAATCGTAAACTGAAGCCTATAAGTCTGCCCACTAGTCGTAGCTAAATTTTGAGTGATTTTCACAGGAGAAGTATTGTTTCCCCCATCAAAATAATCTACTGGAGGAGGTGGATTAAAAATGACATTACTTACAGCACTCACGCCTTGCGCATCACTTAACGATTGCGTCCCCGATGGCGTCCCATAATAAAAATTCCACAATGAACTTGCTGGATTACTGGCATCCGAACCCCCAATAGTTGCCGTCCAATCAGCAGAGTTTCCAAAATATAGTCCACTTCCATTTTGATTGTTGTGACCTAAATCACCGGTACTGGCATAGGTATTAATTCCGCCTCCACTAGCGCTCCAATACTGAAGTAATTGTTGTTGAACGGTATCTTTTTGCGCCTGGGTCATTGACTTCCAGTTCAAGTTTTGAGGTACGTTGTTGCTATCGGGGTCTTTAATCCAATAAAGAAGTGGAGTTAATGCATCAAAATTACCACCCTGCACTAAATTAGCAGAAGCAGTGGAATCAAGAGTTGGCGCGCCTATCACTAATTTTATATTTGAGGAGCTTATTCCATAGATGTCATAAACAGAGCCCGCCTGGAGCTGACTCGCATCTAATTGGACAAGCCCTGACCCACTAAGATTAGCGCTATTGTTTAGCTGAGCCTTAACTAATAAACTTCCATCTGCACCAATAGCAACGGAAGAGCTTGCGGAATAGGCATTCCAAGTTGCGCCTCCATCGGCACTATATTCCAGCAGATTTCCACCTCCATATGGTGTTATGACGGATGCCACTGTAGAGGTTCCATCTAACAGGCTTAAACTTACCGCACTGGAAGCAGTCCCATTTAAGGTCCAGATAACTTCGCTTGTACCTGCAACTACTATTGGAGTAGAAATAGTGAGGGCACTTAAATCATTAGCCCAATCAGCAGCCTGTATTGTCTTGGTATGAATAGCTCCTGTTTGATATTCAAGAGTCCAGTTTCCGTCAACACCCGTCACATCGGACGAGACTGCAACTTGAGCACCGGTATATTCAGCTAACCGCTGAACATCGGCTTGACCTTGAACATCTGAGCCAATATCACAACCATAAAGCAATAAATCACCACCTGAGTGCAGACTGGACTTTACACCAGCCCAAAGGTCTGAATTTTCACTTGGAATCCCAAGCTCTAAAGTTTGATTGCCCAGCTCAATCCAACCCGTTCCACCATGACTCAGAATATGAATGGCATCAAATTGGTTGCTATGATTTTGCAGATAGGTCGTTAGTTGAGAAACCTCACTAGCAGAAGTATTACTTGGGTCAAGAATTAATACTGTGCTCGCGGGAGACGAAGCGCTAATGTCATTTATGAGAGTCTGAATATTTGGCAGAGCGCCATCGACTACAACCAATTCGTTTCGATTTGAAGTAGCGGAAAGAACAGAAGTATCAGTTGGCGCTGTATTAACGGCCTGCGCTTTAGTCGGGTCAATTGCTGTCGGGACATTGCTAGCTTTTGGAGCATCAGCATTGGCAACACTCTTAGCACTCGCATCCACAGGTGCAGCTTGAGAGCTCTTAGAGGCATCGGATACAGTTGTTGCTGCAGCGCCATCGTATAAAAGTCTTGGCTCCAAAGCAAACATGCGCGGCTTGTTTGCGCTTTGAAAAAGCCTCTTACCAATGAATTTATTGCTCATATTGACCTTTAATTACAGGGCTAATTTGTAGTAGAGGTGGTCGGAGGCTCAATGACTAAAACACCACTCATACCGGGGCTAAGCTCTTTAAAATCACCATCAATGACTGCGGCGGCCTTAATCGTTTGGCTAATGGAGTCAATTTTGCCGTTTACACGCGTAACTTTCGCTGGATAAGATTTGCCGGTCTCATCAATCTTGATTTCGAACTTATAGTCAGTCACTAACCACGGAGACCACTTAGATGGGGCTACGAATTCAAGTTCAAGCGCACTGTTATCCAAAATATCTATTAAGGCCTGACCTGCTTGCACATATTGCTGTGGGCGCACCTTTTGCTCAACAACAAGACCGCTGTAAGGAGCCAAAATATTACAACGCGCCATAACGCTTGCAAGCTCGTCATTTTCAGCCTTTGCTTTTAAATATTCAGAATAAGAGTTTTCATACTCAATACGACCAACTGAACCTAAGGTTAATAATTTTTTATTTGTCTGGTAATTGCGCTCAGCAATACCTAAGACCGCTTTGGTTTTTTGAAATTGCGCCTGTTGTGTTGCGCACTCAAAAACAACTAGCACTTGCCCCACCTTAAATGATTGCCCTTCTTTAAATGGCAACTCGGAAATTCGAGCAGGTAGCTCTGAAGCAATCGTGTTGTAAGTTACGGCGCTTAGCTGCGCACGAATATCTTGCTTAGCAACATCAATACTCGATGAATCTATTTGAATTTCTTGAGGTGCAGAACTAGCTTGTTGGGCTTCAGGCCCTGAATACCAGGGTCGCCATTCAAAAATAAGGAGCAAGACAATTACTGCAGCCCCTAAGGGCCAAAGGCGCTTTACTTTAATCATGCAAGCTCAAATAAACAGGGTTGTGAATTGAAAAGGTTTTACTTTGTATCACCGACCAGCAAAACTTGTGGACTTAATGGTGTCACAGCACTTACCTTCGAAGTCTGTCCGATTGCTGAAGTCTCATCCACTGGCAAAGCCGGCAACTTACCCGAGTTCCACGCAGTAAAAGTATCTTTGACTTTAGAAGTCATATCCTTCAAATTCACATCATCCAAGCTATCAAATACAGGCTCCATTCCAGTGGTTGCTTGCATTTTTCCGCTTGCAGCAAAAAGCTGGGACAAAGCTTGGTATTTGCGTAACTTACTAACAATATATGAAGCATCAGCTGCAACCTTCTCAGCCTGACTAGCAGCACCTTCTTTATATTTCTGCGCAGTAAATTTTGCAATTCTTCCATCGACAGCATCGATTTCTGAAGAGCGTTTATATAAGCGATTGGAGTTATCCAACTGAATTTTCGATAAATGAACCTGACTGATGATTGCCATCTGAATCATCATTCGTTTCTGGGCAGCCAAGTCTTGATTTTGGTCAGCAAGCTCAATAACTGCCGGGGCACTTAATAAGTTCCATAAATTGAAGCTCACATTGGCAGCGCCTTCTACCCAATTTTTATTAATGTAGTAGGCGTTATTACTGCTTTGTGGACCAATGTTAAAAGTTAATCCTGGAAATAAGCGCAGCATTGATTTGCGAGTTTCCTCAACAGCAATCCGCGCGTTATAAACGCTCTCTTTTAAATCTGCGTTTGCAATTAAAGCTCTTACTTCAAATTCTTGTGCGTCGGCCTTATCGTATGCATTTGGAACGGTTAGCTTATCTGGGTCCTCAAGCTTTAGGTTGGCCTTCGGTGGGAGATTAATAAGTTGGTTTAATTCAATTTTGGCGGTTGATAATTCTTGGTCAATCGTCTCCAAAATCTTAATATTGTCCAATAGAGACTTTTGATATTTCAGCGCATCCAGGGGAGACTTTAGACCCTCAGACTCAACCTTACCGGAGTTTTTAAGAGCGAGATTAGCATCTTTAATTGTATTTTCTATATCAGATTTAAGTTTTTGTGCTGCCGCAGCGCGTAGATATGCAGCTTGAATGTCTTGCACTAATACATGCATCGTTCGTCTGCGACGCTCAGATGCCACGATAATTCGGTCTGCATTCTGACGGGCATTAAAGTAACTAACCCCAAAATCAAGTAGACTCCAACTGAGCATCAATCCAACTTGGTTGTAATCTTTTGAAGAGTTTACAAAGGGCTCACTCAAAGAAGGATTTCCAGAGTAAGCCCCCGTTGCGGTAGTAATAAAGTAATTATTTCGATAGTTGTATCCAGCCTGAGCTAATACCTTAGGCAACATATCGTACTTAGAGACATCATAAGTACCCAATGCAATCGCCTGCTCTAATAATTTAGAGCGATGGTCTAGGTTATATTTCAGGCCTCGTGCTACTGCCTCATTCAGGGTGAGTAAATCACCTACTGGCTCAACATCTTTTTGCGCCCTTACTCTGTCCAGTTGAAGCAGTTGTTGTTGCTCATCAACAGTGAGTGGCTTAGGCATAAACGAACACCCAGACAAGCCAAATACCAATGTAACAACTGCAATTGAAATTTTATTTTTGTTTTTCAATAAATTCATTCTTTTGGCCATCAAAATTTGATGTATTAACTTATTCCACAATTATTAGTGAGTGCCGTTATTCTCCAAGAATTTTGTTAGTCTGATATCCCTCGTTTGAGGGAATAGTCGATATTTATTTTGCTACCTTAGTTGTTGGCTCTGACCACAGAAGTTCGTAAAGCTCGGTACGAGTACAAGAATCTTTATCCATAGCACCCCATCCTTAAAAAATATTAAATTTCATGAGATTAATTTATCAATCAAAAGGGATAGATAAGACCTGGGCATAGCCCAGGTCTTAAAGTTCGCGTTTATACGCTGGAGGAAGATAAACAACCCCCATTACTACGTCCTTCCAGATTGAGTCACTACTTCAATCAAGAATTCTTTTGAGCCTTTAATAGCGCCCTTCTGGAAAAAATCCAGATTAATACAATCGCCAAATTGCTAATTTGGCATAGTTCGTGGAAACTGTTGAATACCAACGAAACTTTATTGCTGTCTAAAAATAGATTTAGCAATTTCCTACAAACTTCCGCCTTCGGCTTTCGCTTTGAAATTGACCTAGATTAAGTCAGCCAACTTCATTCAAGATGCATAGCATCTAACGCTACTTGCCAAATCTCCCACGCTTTTACGAACTACAACAGGTGCCACCCTGCTTCGCATTCAGCGCTTCCCGGATTAGATTTTGTCTACTACGATGTATGACGACCGCCAGCTCGGCTAATAAAGATATTTCTAGGTCTAAGACCCTACTCCCAGCTATGGGATTTCAGGGGCCCAATATTCCAAAACGGCTCCCCTACTGCTTTATCGCTTCATCACTGCTTAGTTACCTCGTCAACCACGAAGAAGCACAGCCTTCATACATCTCAGCACAGAATCCTCATAGGACCCCGTTACATGCTTAAGCTATCCAAGGGCCCTGAATTTCTTCAGGTGCCAGGTAAGTCAGATTTCTCCGCTTACCCCGAGTACATTTCGGTACCCATGCCAGCCTACATGTGCTGCAAGTGTCACGCTCTTTCGATACGTCCCACTGGTCAGACTTCGCATTTCTGCTTACTGACTTTCGAGCAAAACCAGGAACTTTCCATTTCATTGTTAAAAATTGCTAACAACTATAAGAAGCCCGTTTCACCGTCGCCCAACATTTGACCCGCAAAAAAAGAGAGAGTCGAAGAAGGGAATTTCGCCCTTCAGCGCTCTTCGTAGCATGGCGAGCACTGTTAAATGCACCACGCTTCAGCGGAAAACACAAGATTGGCAGTCTTGTGTTTTATGTAGCAAATTACTAAAAAACGCATAACCAATACAGATGGACTTTGTCCCGTGTCTGCATTGGCATAACGTCTCTAGCAAAAAGCATTGCAGTTACTTTGTGATTGTTGTGAGCAATCATCAGGGAGCTCTGCTCGGCTTACTTTGTTCAAAACGCGAAGTTTTGACAGGGAGCTGCCGTCAAGGTTAGTGAGACCTTGTATAGGAAATGGATAACATGAAATAAGAAACCTCAACTACCCGATATCCATTCCTTGCGAGCTTCTGCTATGTTTTTTGCTATCTCAAGACAATTAGATATCTCTGAATTGTCTTTTCTTGGAATATTTAGTTATTTAATTCCCAAACAGGAACATCAATCAAACCCAAACCTCTTTTACTCTAGATTTAATCCCTTTATTTAATCGCCTGACTTTTCATATTTCATGTCACTCATTTCCTTTACTCAGACAACTAAGAAAGGAAACTTATATGAGTACATTTACATCTTTTACCGCCTACCTGCAGTTCATACAGGACTACCTTCGAAATGGGTATACAAGCCATATCGTTCGAAAAGTAAGCTCTGAGATAGAGCTAAAGGCTCTGACAAGAAAAAATATTGCCATCTGGAAAGCAGATAGAACCGCTAACAGTCGCAATAAAGCTTATAGGCGCGGTCAATCGATTGCGGTGCAAGCATGCTATGCACATCATGATGGGAGTGGCTTTACAACCATTCTGTTGGTGAAACCTGGTAAGGACTACAACATCCTTGCTGAGGGGCTACCTTTTAGCAATGCATGCGATAAAAATCAGAGATTGACTATTTTTTCCTATGAAGCCATTCATGATGGCCTGTGCTGGACCTGGCGCATGACAAAACAAGAAATGCACAGACAACATGAGCTTATACGCAAGATTGCACGAAAAAACCCAAAACTTGCACCTATTACTCAAGATGATTTTGGAATCTACGACACAGATGCAGAAAATTATCAAAACCAGCTATATAACAGGCCGGGCTTTAGGGGTATTCGCAATCAAATAGGAATGTTGGTCACACAATTAAGAAAGGAGTGGGAAAGAAGTCGACCAAAAAATGCAATTCAACCTCAGAAACGCACTTATCTTAAGTACGTGAAGCGAATGAAAAGGGCTTGAGCACTAATAATTGGCACAGAAATGTGCCAATTATTTTTTTATTTAATTAATTTATTCATTTATAAATATTTTTTAGGAAAAGTCCAATTAATACATGGGCTTAGAGCCAAAATAATTGCACTATTGCAAGACAAACGTCTTGCATCTGTCTTGCATTTGTCTGGCAAAAATTGAATTATTTAGATTATTTGCAAGACAAATGTCTTGCATTTGTCTTGCAAATCCATCATTAAGGATTCTTTAATTTAGTTTTCGCATTCTTACTTTGCGCAAGCTCAATCAGGTCCTCAACTGCTGAATAAGGACATAAAAAGATTTCTTTCTCACTTGGCAAGGGCATATCCTTTGGAAGGCTCTCTAACCAGGCTGCCTCGACTTGTCTGTTCTTTTGTTCAATTTTGTTAATTTTTTCTTGGGGCATCCCAATGAGCAAAAAGTTCTTCACGCGCTCATAGCCACCTATCTCCAGCATTCTGATTTTTGCTCTGATAGGTAAATCTGGGCTCTCTTTCCCTGGCGCACTGTTCTGCCATTGCGAAATTAATTGCTGGGCAACACCAATTGCTTTTGCCAAACCAGAATCATTTCGAATCATTAACTGCCTATTGCTTTTTAGGCGTTCAGCTAAAAGACGCCAATTCACTAAATCCATATGTCACCTGTAGAAGGGTTGCTTTTTACATAAATTAGTGTTATAATTACACTATATTAGGTATTAATTGTACACCTTAATATTACAAAATACCTAATTTTTTATTAAAAGCAAGGAAACAAATGAATATCGCTATGACTATTACGCATTGGAATACCCATGATTCACCCCCAAGGTCAACTAGCCCATGATGTCGAACTAGAACGCCTCAGAGAAGAACAGCCAGATTCAAGCCGCGCTGAGCCAAATGAGCTTAGCCGCTATGAATTCAATATCACTGTCCCTCGCCTTCTATCGGTTAAAGAGGTAGCTCAGCAACTTGCTGTTTCAGACAGCTTGATTTATGCCATGGCAAATACTGGCGAAATCCCATGCATTCGAATTCGCTCAAGAGTGCTCTTTCACCCGAAAACTATAGAGGAGATTAAACAAAAGTGGCAGTGTATCGAGATAAAGACAAAGACCGTTGGGTCTTCGATTTCAAAAAGCGCATCAATGGAGTCCAGCACAGAGTTAAAAAAACTCTTCCAAAGGGATGGACGAAAGCGCAAGCAGAACTATTCAGCCAAAAAGAAGAAGCAACACTCTTCGGTATAGCAACTGGCACCATCAAGCAAGCTCCGCTCATTTCCGAGGCGATACTTTTCTATCTAGAAAGCTCCTCTGAGTTGAAGACATACAGAAACCTTGTTGGAGAATTTCAACTGCTTGAGAGCTTTTATGAGAATCGTCGACTAAATGAGCTTGATGAAGTATGCGCAGAATACACAAAGCACGCAAAAGCAAATAAGCTGTCCCCAAGAACAATTCAAGCGCGTATTAGCTATCTTTGTGCTGCATGCCGATATGCCTGGAGGCATAAAAAAGATTTCTACGATAAGGACCCAACTCTTCATGTTATCAAGCCTGTAGTGAAAAATGATAGGCACTATTACCTAACAAGGGAGCAAGTCCTACAACTCGCTAGAGCAACGCCAGACAAAATGGTCAGGCGCGCAATTTTGATAGCTTTTTACACTGGTATGCGCCTTGACGAAATATGTAGAGCGCAAATTATTAATCAGAACTTTGTCCTACAAACCTCAAAGAATGATGAGCCACGCCGATTGCCAGCTCACCCCAAAATTGCCTACATAGCTAAGAATCCAAAACCTTTTCATAGAAGTCGGATACAAAACGTCTTTAAGGTAGTCAAAAAAAGATTGGGCCTTGAGGCCTTCCATTTTCACGACCTGCGTCATTCCGCAGCCAGTGCAATGGTTCAAAACAAAGTCGACGTGTATTGGGTGGCAGCTGTTCTTGGGCACAAAGATATGCGCTCAACAAAGCGCTACGCGCATCTAGCTACTCAAAACTTAGCCGAGGCTATTTCGGCAATAGGTCCCGCTAAAAAATAAAGCTTGATTGAAATATTGCCAAGTTCTGAGGTCAACTCCAACAAGGAGATTGACCTCAAAACGAAATTCAAGACTACGCATTAATCTTTTTTTGACTATTAGCCAGCATTAATCTTGAAATTTCATTTTTATACATTGATTCAGCATCATGTATACGCTTAAATATTTCAATCACATCGATTTCATGAGTCGCCACACAAAATTCGCGACAAAAAATAACCAGCTTTAGTAACTCTGAGATGCACTCGTTTAAAGCTAAGTTTGTAGCCGCAGGGCCGGTAATTTTGCCGGATACTATGTCATCATGCTTTCTATTAAATCGCTCCATGTATACAGCATATTCTTTCTCAAATTTACTCATTTACCACCTCCTTAAATTTTGCATACTACATACTCTTTAAAGATAAAGCAACTGTAAGTCATTGATTTATATATGTATTTTTTTATTACATAAAAACTTAAATTCAATGTTTTGGTCAAAAAAACATCTAAAATCTTCATGGAATAGCATGGAAATAATTGGCCAGTCGTTAGTTAGCATCATCCAAAAGTGGGCAACTAAAGAGTGCACATATTAAGAGCATAGATAAAGAAGTAGCGTACCTTCTTTAGAATGGGGCCTTAGAGAATCTTCAAAAAGCCAAGCATCTGATGCAAACCAAATCAAGCACAAGAAATGGCCATATTTGCCTTCAAAAAAAGCAAGTCCGTATCTGCGGTAACTAGAATCTTTTAGAGAAAAAAGGAAGGTGAGCAGATTTTGCCACCCAATCTGATTTTGAATATTTATACGGAAAACCCGCAAAGCCTTGCTGGTGGCGGAGAGGGAGGGATTCGAACCCTCGGTAGGTTTGACCCTACGCCTGATTTCGAGTCAGGTACATTCGACCACTCTGCCACCTCTCCGAACCGAACGGCAATTATAGCTTTGCGACTAGCTTTCTTTGGGCTTACTTCACAATAGGGCTAAGTACTTCCAGTCCACCTAAATAGGGTTGCAGCGCTTTTGGGATGGCAATGCTGCCATCTACTTGTTGTTTGTTCTCAAGCAGAGCTACTAGCGCCCTACCCACAGCTAGGCCCGAGCCATTTAAGGTGTGAAGTAATTCTGGCTTACCCTGGCCTGCTTTAAATCTCGCCTGCATACGTCTTGCCTGAAAGTCCCCCATGTTTGAGCATGAGCTAATTTCACGATAGGCGTTTTGTGATGGAACCCATACCTCCAGGTCATAGGTCTTGGTACTACCAAAACCCATATCGCCAGTACAGAGCAATACCTTGCGGTATGGCAACTCCAGCAACTCTAAAATCTTTTCTGCGTGTGCAGTGAGCTCTTCCAAAGCCTGCATGGAATTTTCTGGTTTGGTCATCTGCACCAATTCCACTTTATCGAATTGGTGCTGACGAATCATGCCACGCACATCGCGCCCATAACTTCCCGCTTCAGAACGAAAGCAAGGCGTATGCGCAACAAACTTCATGGGCAAACTATCGGCATTAACAATCTCATCTCGCACTAAGTTCGTGACTGGGACTTCAGCAGTTGGAATGAGGTAAAAGTTTTCTGTTTTTGCCTCACCCTCATTTACTCCTTTGGGATCTTCGCCACCCATTTGACGCGGCACCTTAAAAAGGTCTTCTTCAAACTTAGGTAACTGACCTGTGCCGCGCATGGATGCTGCGTTCACGACATAAGGCGTATAGATTTCTTGATAGTCATGCGCAGTAGTGTGCGTATCGAGCATGAACTGTGCCAAGGCACGATGCAATCTAGCAATCGGTCCTTTGAGCACTACAAAGCGAGAGCCACTAATCTTGGCGGCCACTTCAAAATCCAAGCCCAGCGCACTTCCTAAATCTACATGATCCTTAATCTCAAAATCAAACAACGGGGCCTGCCCCCAAGTTTTGATCTCTTTGTTTTCGGTCTCATCTTTACCTGTTGGTACCGACTCATCTGGAAGA
>Ga0364893_10115_pt1 | contig 51453 bp, 52 predicted proteins | sample ExccelJu500001D3_FD_206943 | JGI IMG/M metagenome (GOLD analysis project Ga0364893, IMG submission 206943) | Enriched cells from Trout Bog Lake Hypolimnion, Wisconsin, USA - BchlTB.July16.5000.01.D3 | ecosystem: Environmental > Aquatic > Freshwater > Lake > Hypolimnion/Profundal zone | place: USA...
CCCAAAGCCAGTGCGATAGTCAATCCCAACCAACCCGGCTGCAACTTCCCCAGCAAAGCCTTAGCTGGTGTAGGCGTCATGTTTTATCTTTTAGTTGCCCTGCGCGCAGAGCTGCGAAAGCGCGGGAAATTTACCAGCGAGAACCAACCGAAAATTGAAAATCTGTTAGATCTAGTCGCACTAGGTACTGTGGCAGATGTTGCGCAACTAGATCGGAATAATCGCATCCTAGTTGCCAATGGCTTAAAACGAATTCGTGCCGGCATCTCGCAAGCTGGTATGCAAGCCTTATTTCAAGTAGCCAATCGAGATCCTCGTAAAGCCAATACATTTGATCTTGGGTTTGCAGTAGGACCTAGGCTCAATGCTGCAGGGCGTCTTGCGGATATGACTTTAGGCATCCGCTTATTACTGAGTGATACACAAGAAGAGGCCTATGAACTAGCACATGAGTTGGATCGCATTAATCGTGAGCGCCGCGTCATTGAAACAGGTATGCAAGAGACCGCTCTTGCCCATTTGCAAGAAGATCAGATTGCCGGAAGTATTGAGGGACGCAACAGTATTTGCCTGTGGCACTCAGAATGGCATCAAGGGGTGGTTGGGATTGTTGCCTCTCGCCTCAAAGAGCGCTTTAATCGCCCCGCGATCGTATTTGCTCCAGCCGATGGCGCTACTGGTGAAGAATTACGTGGCTCAGGTAGATCAATCACTGGCTTTCACTTAAGAGATGCCTTGGATATTGTTTCGAAGCGTGAGCCAGGCTTAATCTTGAAATTTGGCGGTCATGCCATGGCAGCAGGCTTATCGATTCGTCAGGCTGATTTTGAAAAATTTGACGCCCTTTTTCAGGCGGTATCAAAGGAATTGCTCAACGATGAACTGCTTGAGCGTAAACATATTCATGATGGCACCCTATCTGCCGCAGACTTTACCCCTGAAATTGGTGATCTATTAGCCGAGGAAATTTGGGGGCAAGGCTTTCCACAGCCTGTTTTTTATGGGGAGTTTGAGGTTGGACAGCAAAGCCTCATGAAAGAAAAACATCTGCGCCTACAACTTCGCCCCCTAGGAAATGGGGCTCTTGATTCGAAACCCCTCACGGGAGTCTGGTTCAATCGCACACAAACCTTACCAGCCAAAGCAAAGCTGGCCTATCGGATTGCCACGGACCGCTATCAGGGGCAAGCCCGTGTACAGCTGATGATTGAAGCGCATGACGAAGATATTGCCTAACCCCCTACTTCAGGGCAAGGATCAATAACCACCTTATAATTAGGGGATGGAAGCCGAACAATTAAACAGTATTTCAAACACCCTCTCCGATCTGCTCGTGCGCGAGCAAGCACTTCGGGGGTATCTTTGACTTCGAAGTAAAGTCACGCCGCCTTACCGAAGTGAATTCCATTCTGGAAGATCCCACTATTTGGGATGACCAGAAGAAAGCGCAAGCCCTCGGCAAAGAGAAAAAATTGCTTGATGGTGTCGTTACCACTCTTACTGATTTAAATACCAATATCACTGGTGCCATTGAATTATTTGATATGGCCAAAGAAGAAGGTGATTTTGAGACCATCGCCGCCATTGAGCAGGACTCAGAAGCCTATAGCAAAATCATTGGTGACCTCGAGTTCCGTCGCATGTTCCATAACGAAATGGATTCCTGCAACTGCTTTATTGATATTCAGGCAGGCGCTGGTGGTACCGAGGCATGCGACTGGGCGAGCATGCTCTATCGCCAATACCTCAAGTATTGCGAACGAAAAGGCTACAAGACTGAAATTTTGGAAGAGTCTGATGGCGACGTTGCTGGCATCAAAAGTGCCACGATTAAAGTTGATGGTGAGTATGCCTACGGACACCTGCGCTCAGAGACAGGCGTACACCGCTTAGTACGTAAGTCTCCATTTGATTCATCCAATGGACGTCATACTTCCTTCGCCAGTATTTACGTCTATCCTGAAATTGATGATTCGATTGAGATTGACGTTAATCCTGCTGACATCCGTACTGATACCTATCGTGCCTCAGGTGCGGGTGGTCAACACATTAATAAAACTGACTCTGCAGTTCGTTTAACTCATATACCAACAGGTATTGTGGTGCAGTGTCAAAACGATCGCAGCCAACACCGCAATCGCGCAGAAGCTATGAGCATGCTCAAGTCAAGACTATATGAACATGAGATGCAAAAGCGTCGTGCTGAACAAGATAAGTTGGAAGCTAGCAAAACCGACGTTGGTTGGGGTCATCAAATCCGCTCGTATGTACTTGATCAAAGTCGCATTAAAGACTTACGCACTAACGTTGAGATCTCCAATACCCAGAAGGTGTTAGATGGTGATCTTGATGCCTTTATTGAAGCCAGCCTGAAGCAAGGCGTTTAAACCGAATTCTCTTACCCGTATCGCGCTAAAGACATGAACGATAAAACCCATCCATCCCCCGCAAACGAACCCGTTGATGAGAACCACATCATTGCAGAGCGTCGTGAGAAGTTAGCCAAACTACGTGCAGGCGGGGTAGCTTTTCCAAATGATTTCGTACCCACCCATTTAGCCGCAGACTTGCACGCCCATTACGATGGCTTTTCAAAAGAAGAATTGGCTGAGAAAAACATTCACGTCAAAGTTGCGGGCCGGATGGTGTTAAAGCGCGTAATGGGTAAAGCCAGCTTTGCAACAATTCAAGATCGTAGCGGACAAATTCAGTTTTATATCAATGATGAAATCAGTGGTGCTGATACCCATGGCGCATTTAAGCATTGGGATATGGGCGACTTCATTTCAGCTGAAGGGAAGCTCTTCAAGACCAACAAAGGCGAGCTCTCAGTAGAGTCAAGTAATTTACGCCTTCTCAGCAAATCCCTACGCCCCCTGCCAGACAAGTTTCATGGCTTATCTGATTTGGAAACAAAATATCGTCAACGATATGTTGATCTGATTGTGAATCCAGAGAGTCGCAATACATTTAAAGCACGCAGCAATGCCATTGCTTCATTGCGCCGCCATATGCTTGAGGCTGACTTTATGGAAGTCGAGACCCCAATGCTTCACCCGATTCCAGGTGGCGCAACCGCTAAGCCATTTATTACCCACCACAATGCCTTGGATATGCAGATGTTCTTGCGTATTGCGCCAGAGCTCTATTTAAAGCGCTTGGTAGTTGGTGGCTTTGAGCGCGTTTTTGAAATTAATCGCAACTTCCGCAACGAAGGCGTCAGCCCACGTCACAATCCCGAATTTACGATGATGGAATTCTATGCAGCCTATACGGATTACCGTTGGCTCATGGACTTTACTGAGGGCTTGATTCGTGCAGCAGCAGTCGATGCACAAGGTACAGCCGTCTTAACGCATCAAGGTCGTGAGCTAGATTTAAGCAAGCCTTTTCAACGACTAACGATCAATGAAGCCATCCTAAAATACTGCGGTCAATCTGGCAAAAGCTATGAGGTATCTCAATTAGACGACGCTGATTTCATTCGCACTGAATTGAAAAAAGGTGGCGAGAACCCAGATAGCCCCACTCTTAAAAATGCCGGTATTGGTGCCCTGCAATTAGCCCTCTTTGAATTAGTAGCTGAAGAGCACCTCTGGGAGCCAACTTACATCATCGATTATCCGATTGAAGTGAGCCCATTAGCACGCGAGTCTGACACACGCCCAGGTATTACCGAACGCTTTGAGCTATTCATCACCGGTCGTGAAATTGCCAATGGCTTCTCCGAATTAAATGATGCTGAAGATCAAGCCAATCGTTTCCGCAAACAAGTGGAGCAAAAAGAGGCGGGTGACGAAGAGGCTATGTATTTTGACCATGATTTCATCCGCGCTCTTGAATACGGCATGCCTCCAACTGGCGGCTGCGGTATTGGTATTGACCGCTTAGTCATGTTGCTTACCGATGCACCCAACATTCGGGATGTGATTTTGTTTCCGCATTTACGTCGCGAGGAAGAGTAATTTTAAATTTTGGGCAAGCGAATTCTCAGTAGCAATAAAAAAGCACCCGAGGGTGCTTTTTTCATTCCTAGCGCTCATGCATGCACTTAGGCAGGCAAACCCTTTTCATCAAAGACGCCTTCAAATAAAGCAGAACTCAAGTAACGTTCTGCCGCATCTGGCAGCACCACAACAATAGTTTTACCAGCGTACTCAGGCTTCTTCGCTAGACGCACCGCTACTGCTGCTGCAGCTCCACAAGAAATACCAACCAAGATACCCTCTTCCCTAGCGATACGGCGTGCAAATTCAATCGCCTCTTCATTGCTGACCTGCTCGACCTTATCTACGATTGATAAATCCAAGTTATCCGGAATAAAGCCTGCGCCAATACCCTGAATCTTATGCGGAGCAGGTTTGATTTCTTCGCCATTAAGTTTTTGAGTAATCACAGGGCTAGTAGTGGGTTCTACCGCCACTATTTCTACATTTTTCTTCTTTGTGTTCTTGAGGTAACGACCCACACCAGTAATGGTTCCGCCAGTACCCACACCAGCAACAAATACATCGATATTGCCATCGGTATCTTCCCAAATTTCTGGGCCAGTTGTTTTTTCATGAATTGCTGGGTTAGAAGGATTACTAAATTGCTGTAGCAACACATATTTGAGTGGATCGGAGTCAGCGATTTCTTTCGCCTTCGCAACGGCGCCATTCATACCCTTAGGACCCTCTGTCAAGACAATCTTGGCACCTAAAGCCGTTAATAACTTGCGTCGTTCAATACTCATCGTTTCTGGCATCGTTAGTGTTAGCGGAATACCTCGCGCTGCTGCTACAAATGCCAAGGCAATTCCGGTGTTACCACTAGTTGGCTCAACCAATTCCTTGCCGGGCCCGAGCAGACCTTTTTCCTGTGCATCATTGATCATTGATACGCCAATACGACACTTAATTGAAAAGGCAGGATTACGGCCTTCGATCTTTGCTAGAACGGTGGCATTAGCACCATCAGTCACTCGATTTAAACGCACTAGAGGTGTGCGGCCAATGGTTTGAGAATTATCGGTAAAGTAAGTCATCAGGCTTTCCTTAAAGCAAAATAGGTATACAACATGAATAAGTGATACTGGGCTAGGAGTCGGTTCTTGTAAAAGAAGCTCTGGTTATAAGTTAAGCACTAATTGATCTATGCTTGAGATTTCTTAAAAAGCTCATTAATAACAGGACAAAGAGAATCGCAAACCAGAATAAGGACCATTCTGGAACCTGCAAACCTAAGATGGCAGGAAGCTTTGCAGAGCAAAGTCCATCCGCCTTAAAGAGCCAAGGCAAAAGATTTGCCAGCTGGAATTGATTAATCCAAGTCTCCAGTGGGTCAATGCCGCAAGAGGTTTCAGGATGAGAAAGCAACCAGACTTGATGTCCAGCCACCGATATTCCATAGCCCGCCGAAATAATAGCCAACCCATGAAACAACTTTCTAGCCGAGGAAAATCTCGCAGCTAACAGGCAGGTAAGGGCTACCCCCAAATAAGCAACGCGCTGCAATATACAGAGTGGGCAGGGCATAAAGCTCACCCCCTGATAGCCTACTTGCTGAAGAATCACGGCAAAAACAACTAAGCCGAGAGATAAAAGGGAGATATAAAGGTATTGGCTCTGACGCATGGGTAAATGATAGCTCCGTTAAGGGAGGTGTCCTTATAACTAAAAATTGATTTGATATGAGAAGTTAATCCGGCTTTCACGGGCTATCAAGGCAAATTATGAGGATAATCATGGTTTTACCTTAATTTACTAAGCTTTCCTCATGGCCGCATACAACACCGAAACAGTCCTTACCGTTCACCACTGGAACGATACCCTCTTTAGCTTCACCACCACTCGCAATAAGGGTTTACGCTTTCGTAGCGGCCATTTCCTGATGATTGGCCTAGAGGTGGAGGGCAAGCCCTTGGTGCGAGCTTATAGTGTAGCCAGCCCTAATTACGAAGAACATCTCGAGTTTTTAAGCATTAAGGTGCAAGACGGCCCCCTCACCTCGCGCCTGCAAAAAATTCAAGTGGGTGACCCGATTTTGGTTAGCGAGAAATCTGTTGGCACTTTAGTGATTGACGATCTCAATCCTGGAAAGCATCTCTATCTCTTTAGTACTGGCACTGGCCTTGCTCCATTTATGAGCATCATTCGGGATCCTGAGACCTACGATAAGTTTGAGAAGGTTGTATTAATTCATGGCGTTCGACTTGTAAGCGAATTAGCCTATGGTGACTACATCAAGAATGAGCTCACCCAAGACGAGTTCCTAGGCGAATTAATTCGCGAAAAACTCATCTACTACCCAACAGTAACCCGTGAAGCCTTTAAGCACACCGGACGCTTAACTACTGCAATCGAGTCTGGTCAGCTCTTCAAAGATATTGGCTTGCCCCCTTTAGATCCAGCAGTGGATCGCGCCATGATATGCGGCAGCCCCTCCATGCTCAAAGAAACCTGTGAAATGCTTGACTCCAGAGGCTTCAAGGTTTCGCCAAGCCTTGGCCAACTTGGCGACTACGTATTTGAACGGGCATTCGTAGAGAAATAATCTATATATCTAAAAGTCATATAAGTATCGCTATATATTTCTTGTGGATATATAGAAGCCTTGGTAAATTGTGTTTCATACGCTATTTACCAAGGATTTGAAATGTCACCCGTAAGAGAACATTACAACCCAGTCATCACCCAACTCTTGCGCGAGCATGATCGCTTACCGCATGACATGGTCAATGAGCGGAAGTCTTTTCAGCGTCAAATTCTCTTTCTCATGAATGCCATCAAACTCGAAGAGTTTGAGCAATCATTTGCATAATTAAATAGTGGCCCTTCATGATCCAATTTTTTATTGATTCTTCACAATTTATTCTCTCAGGAGCTCTCGTCGGTTTATTGGTTGGAATGACAGGCGTTGGTGGCGGCTCATTGATGACGCCTTTGCTCACCATCATCTTTGGTGTTGCTCCAACTACTGCTGTGGGCACTGACCTTGCATTCGCAGCTCTCACCAAAGGGTTTGGTACTGCGGCGCATCGGCTCCACGGAAATGTACGCTGGAATATAGTTGCTCTACTATGCATCGGCAGCATCACCACTGCTGTCTTGTCCATTTTGACCTTAAAGTATGTGGGTCCAGTTTCAAAAGATTTCACGCACCTCATTAGCCTTTCAATCGGCGTCTCGGTTTTGCTAACTGCGGCCTCACTTTTATTTAGAGCAAAAATACTCAAATGGGTACAAGCCAATCTGAGCTACCTACCTAGTGGATTTGCATTAAAGCTTGCAACTATTGCTGTAGGCGCAGTGATTGGGGTTCTTGTCACCATTTCATCAATTGGCGCAGGCGCTATTGGTGCTACCCTCATTCTGATTCTCTATCCACATCTCAGAGCCGCAGAAGTTGCTGGTACGGATATAGCCTATGCGGTTCCGCTTACAGCTTTGGCTGGCATAGGTCATTGGTGGCTAGGCAATGTCCATTTTGACCTGCTTTTTGGCCTTTTAATTGGCTCAGTACCAGCAATTTGGTTGGGCGCTAAACTCTCGAGCACCCTTTCGGAGAAAGTCACTAGAATGACTCTCGCCAGCACCCTCTTCTTAGTCGGGATTAAATTAGTTTGTTCATGATGACTCCGCAATTTTGGTCAATAACAGTAAGTACCCTCACACCAGAACAATTGGCTGAAAAGTCAGCTACGCTCTACAAACGATTGCAGGACATTCGTGCACGCTTCTCTAAGGTGCGTTTTGCTACAAGCTTAGCCGCTGAAGACATGGTGATAACGGACGCCATCTCTAAAACCAAAACTTCAATTGCTTTATTCACATTAGCTACCGGTCGCCTTCATCAAGAGACGGTTGATATGGCCAAGACTACTGAAGATCATTATGGATTACGGATTGACAAAATCTATCCTGATGAAGATGATGTTGATGCTTTCGTAGATCAATATGGCATGAATGGTTTTTACGATGGCGAAGAAGCCAAAAAGGCCTGCTGTGGTGCTCGCAAAATCAAACCTCTCAATGCTGCCTTAATTGGCGCAGATGCCTGGTTGACTGGTCAACGCCGTGAACAGTCAACCACACGCACAGAATTACATTTTGAGGAGATGGATGAAGCCAGAGGGATCGCCAAATTCAATCCTTTATATGACTGGACGGAGTCAGACATCTGGGCCTACATCAAACAAGAGAACGTGCCCATTCATCCACTGCACCTGAAGGGCTACCCTAGCATTGGTTGCGAGCCCTGCACCCGTCAAGTAAAACAAGGTGAAGATATCCGCGCGGGTCGCTGGTGGTGGCTACAAAGCGATAGCAAAGAATGTGGCTTACACATCAATCGATAAAATACATCGTTACCGAATTACCCATTAGCAAAGATCGATTTACAGAATGCAAGAACAAAAATTATTAGATGATCACTTAGATTGGCTTGAGGCTGAATCTATTTACATCATTCGTGAAGTAGTGGCTCAGTGCTCCAATCCAGCGATGCTGTTTTCAGGTGGTAAAGACTCTATCGTCATGTTTCACTTGGCACGCAAGGCCTTCCAGTTTGGCGATCGCCCAGTGAGGCTGCCTTTCCCTATTTTGCATATTGATACCGGACATAATTATCCTGAAGTCATTGCCTACCGCGATGCGGTGGTTAAAAATACGGGCGTCAAATTAATCGTTGGCCATGTAGAAGACTCAATTAAAAAAGGTACAGTGCGTCTACGCAAGGCAACTGATTCACGCAACGCTGCTCAAGCTGTAACACTACTAGAAGCAATTGCTGAATATCAATTCGATGCCTTGATGGGTGGAGCCCGTCGCGATGAGGAAAAAGCCCGCGCCAAAGAGCGTATATTCTCCTTCCGTGATGAATTCGGTCAGTGGGATCCAAAGGCACAGCGTCCTGAGTTATGGAATCTCTATAACGCTCGTATCGCCCAAGGTGAGAATATGCGTGTGTTCCCAATTTCTAACTGGACAGAGCTCGATATTTGGCAATATATTGCCCGCGAAAAATTAGAGTTACCAAGCATTTACTACACGCACAAGCGCGAGGTTGTACGTAAGAATAATTTATTTGTGCCCGTCACCGATATCACCCCCAAAGCTGCTGGTGATGTCAGTGAAATTTTAGACGTGCGCTTCCGTACCGTGGGTGATATTAGCTGCACCTGCCCAGTACTGAGTACTGCAGCCAATCCACTAGACATCATTGCCGAAACTGCCATTACTGAAATCACTGAGCGTGGCGCAACCCGTATGGATGATCAAACAAATGAGGCCTCAATGGAGCGCCGCAAGAAAGAAGGCTATTTCTGATGACTCAAAATATCAACACAACTGCACAGCAAAATGTAGTGCGCTTTATTACTGCTGGAAGCGTTGACGATGGCAAAAGCACCTTAATTGGGCGCTTACTATATGACACTAAGTCTATTCTTGTTGATCAACTGGAGTCCTTATCCAAAACCAAACATGCCCGCGTGACCTCATCCGATGCAGGCGTTGATTTAGCATTGCTCACCGATGGACTTGAGGCGGAGCGTGAACAAGGTATCACCATTGATGTAGCCTATCGCTACTTTTCAACACCCAAACGTAAGTTCATTGTTGCCGATGCCCCCGGGCATGTGCAGTACACCCGTAACCTGGTGACTGGAGCATCACAATCGGATGTTGCAGTGATACTAGTCGATGCAACCCGCGTAGATTTAAATACCAAACCCGCTACCTTACTTGCCCAAACCAAACGCCATGCCGCTATCGTGCATTTATTGGGCTTGCGTCATGTGGTGTTTGCCGTAAACAAGATGGATCTCTTTCACTTTGATGAAACTGTGTTTAATTCCATCAAAGAGGCTATTGAGGATTTGACCGAAAAAATTGGCCTGCCTAAACCAACCCTCATTCCAGTTTCAGCCCTCTTAGGTGCCAATGTGGTGACTGCTAGCAAAGACACCCCTTGGTATGAAGGTCCTACCTTGCTCGAATGGTTAGAGGTTTTAGATACCAGCCCTCAGTCTGAAAAAACTGCCCTACGCTTTCCGGTACAGTATGTTGCACGTCAAGATGGCAGTGCTTCTGATGACTTCCGCGGTTATCTAGGGCAAATTGAATCGGGCAGCATTCGCAAAGGGCAAAAAATTAAAGTATTACCAGGAAACCTAGAGGCGACCGTCTCGGAAATTTACCTCGGTAATCGTTCCAATCGCAATCAAGCCCATAGCAATAATGCTGTTGAATCAGCTCAGACTGGCGAAGCCGTGGCAATTTGCCTATCTGAAGATATTGATGTATCACGTGGCTGCCTCTTTGTAAGCACCGATGACACCACACCACCAACGCTGAGCAAACAACTCTCTGCTGATTTATGCTGGTTAGATAGTGAGCCACTCTCTTTGAGTCGTAAGTATGCGCTGCGCCATACTACCAATACGGTAGGTGCCAAAGTAAAAGGTATTCAAAGGGTGCTGGATGTTGAAACGCTATCGCACGCCAGTGATATTCACGCACTCAATACCAATGAAATTGGACGGGTTGACTTTATTTTGCAAAAGCCCATTGTTGCTGACTTGTTTGAACAATCCCAGCATACTGGCGCATTCATTTTGATTGACGAAACAAGTAATCACACCGTTGCAGCCGGCATGATTCGAGAAGTGACTGCGCAGTAAATTAGTGATTTTCTTTGGCGTGGTTGATTGAGTATTTTGGTATCTCAATCACTAAATTTTCTCTTGCCACAATGGCTTGGCAAGACAGGCGCGACTGAGGGTTTAGGCCCCAGGCACGATCAAGCAAATCTTCTTCGTTTTCATCTGGGGCATTCAAACTAGCAAAGCCCTCTTTCACAATCACATGACAAGTAGTACAAGCACACACCATATCGCAAGCATGTTCGATTGGAATATCGTTTTCCAACAAAGCTTCACAAATTGACGTTCCAGGTGCCACTTCAACAACCGCACCTTCAGGGCAATATTCACTATGGGGTAGAACAACAATTTGGGTCATGGTGTTTTTAATTAAGTATTGTTTTTATGGATTAGATTTCTGCCACATTCTTGCCCGCTAAGGCTTTCTGGATGCTGGCATTCATGCGCTTTTGTGCAAATTCATCAGTGGCTTTAGCAGCGTGGTCCACCGCTTTACGTAACACGGCGCTATCAGTTTCTTCCTTAAGAATTCGCTCCAGAGTAGCCATCTCTTGATCCACTGCAGCTTGCTCTTGCTCACTGAGCAGAGCACGATCGCTATTTAGGGCAGTCTGAACGGCATCGAGTAAACGCTGTGCATTAACCTGCTCTTCACGCAAAGAACGAGATAAAAGATCCTCTTTGGCTGAAGCAAAGCCATCTTGCAACATCCGAGTGATCTCAGCATCCGTTAAGCCATAAGACGGCTTAATATTAATTGAGGCTTGTACACCAGAACCTTGCTCCATAGCACTGACAGATAACAAACCATCAGCGTCCACTTGGAAGGTAACGCGAATCCGGGCCGCGCCAGCTGCCATTGGAGGAATTCCGCGTAACTCAAATTTACCTAAAGAACGGCAATCCTGAACCAACTCACGCTCACCCTGCACTACCGTGATCGCAAGGGCAGTTTGACCATCCTTGAAAGTCGTGAAATCTTGTGCTCTCGCAACTGGAATTGGCGTATTACGAGGAATGATCTTTTCCACCAAGCCGCCCATAGTCTCAATACCCAAAGACAATGGAATCACATCTAATAGTAACCACTCGTCATCTTTGCTTTGATTGCCAGCCAATAAATCAGCCTGCATCGCAGCGCCCAGAGCAACTACTTGATCTGGGTTGAGGTTATTTAATGGCTGCGTACCAAATAGTTCACCAACAGCACGCTGTACATTAGGCATACGGGTTGAACCACCAACCATCACCACACCCTTCACATCCTCAGCCTTCAGACCAGCATCGCGGAGAGCTTTGCGGCAAGAAACCAAAGTCTTGGCGACCAAGGTTTGCGTCATCTCAAAGAATTGCGCCTGGCTAATGCCAACATTGACTACGGTGCCATCACTCAAAGTTTGATGAACACGCGCCAATGGGCTATGACTCAGGTGCTCTTTTGCATTCTTGCAGGACTGCAATAAAGCGCGATGATCCTGGATCGACAAAGGCGGTAACTTGGCTTGCTCAATCACCCAGCAATACAAACGATGATCAAAGTCATCGCCCCCAAGCGCAGTATCACCACCAGTAGAGAGCACTTCAAATACTCCGCGACTCATGCGCAAGATAGAAATATCAAAGGTGCCACCACCTAGGTCATAGACGGCATACACACCCTCGGAGCCATTATCCAAGCCATAGGCAATCGCTGCTGCAGTTGGTTCATTCAATAATCGCAATACTGCAATACCGGCCAATTTGGCGGCATCCTTGGTTGCCTGGCGTTGAGCATCATCAAAATAAGCAGGCACCGTAATCACCGCACCCACAATTTCATCAGAAACAGAATCTTCTGCCAACTGACGCAAACGCGCCAAGATCTCTGCAGATACCTCAATTGGACTCTTATCACCAGCAACTGTTCTCAATTTGAGCATGCCGGGCTCATCCACAAAGTCATATGGCGCATTTTCAAGATGCTCGACATCGACTAAGCCACGGCCCATAAAACGCTTTACTGAAACAATCGTGTTTTTAGGATCAATCACCACGCTATCGAGCGCCTCAAAACCAGCTTGCGTTCTGCCATCGGGCAAATAACGTATCACTGAGGGCAGTAGCTCATGCCCCTGTTCATCTGGCAGGACTTTAGGTAAGGCATCGCGCACAATGGCAACCAAAGAATTAGTAGTCCCCAAATCAATCCCAACTGCAATGCGCCGCTGGTGAGGGGCAAGGGATTTACCGGGTTCAGAGATTTGTAATAGGGCCATAGTTTCTTAGTTTAAAGCTATACCAATGCAGATATTGCATCGTCGAGCTCGGCAGCAAATTTATCAATAAAGAGTAGCCCCCTCAGTAACTCCGCTGCCTTCTCGTAACTACTATCCACATCAATTGCTTGAGCAATTTCACTTAAGATAATTTGCTTAGATTGCTCTACTTCGGTCATCAATGCCTCGAGAGCCGCCAAGTCGTTTGCATAATCATCAAGACTTTCGCGCCACTCCATTTGCTGCATCAAAAAAGCAGCTGGCATGGCAGTATTCGTTTCGAGTTTGGCATCCACCCCATGGAGTCCACACAAATACAGTCCGCGCTGAATCGGGTTTTTAAGCGTCTGCAGTGCAGTATTGGCAAATGTTGCCATCTGCATTGCTAAACGTTGATCCATATCACTACCACGGGCATGACGATCTGGATGCACCTCTTTTTGGATTGCCAAATAAGCCTGATCCAGTGCAGACAAATCGATCTTGAATTGCTGATTTAATCCAAAAAACTGGAAGTAGTTGTCAGACGCGGAAAGATTCGCCACAACCACACTCATCCTTGACGTTTGGATTTTGAAATTTAAATCCCTCGTTCAAACCCTCGCGCACAAAATCCAACTCGGTGCCATCTAAATAGGCCAAGCTTTTTGGATCAACAAATACCTTAATGCCATTCGATTCAAACATCGTATCTTCTGGGGCGGCTTCATCAACGTATTCAAGTTGATAGGCCAAACCAGAGCAGCCTGTAGTGCGAACACCTAGGCGCAAACCGCAGCCCTTGCCGCGCTTATCCAAATTACGCTGCACATGTTTCGCAGCTTTATCAGTTAAGGTAATAGCCATATAAGTACCCTACCTTCTTCTTTACTTGCCTGGGTGTTTTTCTTTGTAATCCTGAACTGCAGCCTTGATTGCATCTTCGGCCAAAATTGAACAATGAATTTTCACAGGCGGCAGAGCTAACTCTTCAGCAATTAAGGAATTCTTGATCTCCAAGGCTTGATCTAAAGTCTTGCCTTTTACCCACTCGGTAACCAATGAAGATGAGGCAATGGCAGAGCCACAGCCGTAGGTCTTGAACTTTGCATCTTCGATCACGCCTGCTTCATTCACGCGAATTTGCAATTTCATGACGTCACCGCAAGCTGGTGCGCCAACCATCCCAGTACCAACGTTTTCGTCTGTTTTTGCAAACGATCCAACGTTACGTGGGTTTTCATAGTGGTCAATTACTTTGTCGCTATATGCCATGATATTTCCTCTCGAATTCTTTTATTTACTTAGTGCGCCGCCCATTGGATAGTGCTCAGATCCACACCATCTTTAAACATTTCCCATAAAGGCGAAAGTTCACGTAATTTTGCAATCTTCTCTTTCACCAAATTGATAGTGAAATCTACCTCTTCTTCCGTTGTAAAGCGCCCCAAGGTAAAACGAATTGAGCTATGCGCTAATTCATCATTACGACCTAAGGCGCGCAATACATAAGAAGGTTCCAAGGAAGCGGAAGTGCATGCTGAACCAGATGAGATTGCTAAGTCTTTCAGCGCCATCAACATCGACTCACCTTCAACATAGTTAAAGCTGATATTCAGGTTATGGGGAACGCGATCATCCATGTCGCCATTTACATATACTTCCTCGATATCTTTCAAGCCCGCTAACAAACGATCGCGCAAGGCACGAATACGTTTATTTTCCTCAACCATCTCAACTCGGGCAATGCGGAATGCTTCGCCCATACCAACAATCTGGTGAACAGCCAGCGTGCCAGAACGCATACCCCGCTCATGACCACCACCATGAATTTGCGCCTCAATGCGAATGCGCGGTTTACGACGCACGAACAATGCGCCAATACCTTTTGGTCCGTATGTTTTGTGGGCAGAAAAACTCATCAAATCCACTTTGATTTTTTCTAAATCAATTTCAACCTTGCCTGTAGCCTGGGCTGCATCTACATGGAAAATCACTCCACGAGCACGACATAGTTCACCTATTGCAGGGATATCTTGGACAACACCAATTTCATTATTGACATACATGACAGAAGCAAGAATCGTGCCAGGCTTCATAGCCGCCTCTAGCTGAGCAAAGTCAATCAGGCCGTTAGGCAGCACATCCAAGTAGGTCACTTCAAAACCTTCGCGCTCTAATTCGCGGCAAGTATCTAACGTAGCCTTGTGCTCGGTTTTCACAGTAATGATGTGATTACCGCGCTCTTTATAAAAGTGCGCTGCACCTTTGAGGGCCAAGTTAATACTTTCAGTAGCGCCACTAGTGAACACAATTTCACGTGGATCAGCATGCACTAACTGAGCAACCTCTGAACGCGCCCACTCAACCGCTTCTTCTGCTGCCCAGCCGTAGGCATGGCTACGAGAGGCGGCGTTACCAAACTGCTCACGCAAATAAGGCAACATTTTGTCAACCACACGCGGATCAATTGGCGTAGTTGCCGAGTAATCCATGTAGACCGGGAAATGCTTAGGACTAAACATTGGAACCGGCTGTAGTGAGGTTTCTTGTGGTGCGTTCATGATTGATTGATTTCTTTAACTTTGCTGCGCTAGATTAAAAACAGAATTAATAAGTGGTCGCTTTGGCGTGATCTCTTTTTTGACTGCAATGATAGGTGCTGGCTTATCCGTTTTAAAACCATCACCTCTCATTTTCTTTTGGCGCATGTCATGTATAACGATGCCCCGCCCTTCTTGCTGTTGCACTAAATCACGCAATGAAACAGAGCTCAGATACTCAACCATCTTCGAATTGAGGTTAGACCAAAGATCATGAGTCATGCAACGGCCCTGATTGTCCTCATCGCTATGGCAATTTCCTTTGCCACCACATTGAGTTGCATCTAAGGGCTCATCAACAGCAACGATAATGTCGGCCACGCTAATCTCGTCGGATTTACGCGCGAGGGTATATCCACCACCGGGTCCTCTGGTACTTTCAACAATGTTGAAACGGCGTAATTTGCCGAACAACTGCTCTAAGTAAGAGAGGGAAATTTTTTGTCTTTGGCTAATTCCAGCCAAAGTTACAGGTCCATGCGTTTCACGCAGGGCTAAATCGATCATTGCGGTTACTGCAAAACGGCCTTTAGTTGTAAGTCTCATATGTCACCTTGGTAATGGATTGTTATGGACAGCTAACAGTCGGATGGGTAATACCCGACTATTCCACTCAACTTTACCACATTCCCTACTAATTCGCTCGGGAATTATCCCAAAAAACCAAGGGGCATTCATCCCCAAACGCTAGACAGAGTCATGAGAAATCGCTCCAAAAGCCATTTCTTTTACCTTAGCGAGGCGATCCCTGGTTGCCCCCGCCTTTTCGAACTCCAGGTTCTTAGCTTCGGCGTTCATTTGCTTCTCCAGGCGCTTTATTTCGGCCGCTAGGTCTTTTTCGCTCATATCTTCATAGCGAGCGCGCTCTTGCTCAGATTGCATCTCAGAACGCTTCTCTTTGACGTCGTAAACCCCATCAATGATGTCTTTGATGCGCTTTTGCACCCCTCTGGGCTCAATTCCATGCTCTTTATTAAAAGCAATTTGCTTGGTTCGCCTTCTTTCGGTCTCACCCATAGCGCGGCGCATCGAATCCGTAATACGGTCTGCATACAAGATGGCCTTGCCGCGAACGTTTCTTGCGGCACGGCCAATCGTCTGAATCAGACTACGCTCTGAGCGCAAGAAGCCCTCCTTGTCAGCATCCAAAATGGCCACCAAGGAAACCTCTGGAATATCTAAACCTTCGCGTAATAAATTGATACCAACCAACACATCAAAAACGCCTAAGCGTAAATCACGCAAAATTTCGACACGCTCGACTGTATCGATATCCGAATGCACGTAACGCACTTTGACGCCGTTATCCGATAAATAATCCGTTAACTGCTCTGCCATACGCTTTGTCAGTACAGTCACTAATACGCGTTCATGTAGATTAACGCGCTCATGAATCTGCTGCAATAGGTCGTCAACCTGAGTAGTTGCCGGCAGAACTTCAATTTCTGGATCCACCAAACCAGTTGGCCTTGCAACTTGCTCCACTACTTGCCCTTGATGCATCTTCTCATAGTCGGCCGGGGTAGCAGAAACAAAAATGGTTTGACGCATTTTGGTTTCAAACTCGGTGAACTTAAGCGGTCGATTATCCATTGCCGATGGCAAGCGAAAGCCGAATTCAACCAAGGTGTGTTTGCGCGACTTATCACCGTTATACATTGCATTGAGTTGACCGATTAATACATGACTCTCATCCAAGAACATGAGCGCATCGTTAGGTAAATAGTCCACCAAGGTAGGCGGGGCCTCCCCTGGAGCAGCACCAGAAAGATGGCGGGAGTAATTTTCAATCCCTTTACAAAAACCCAATTCATTGAGCATCTCTAAATCAAAGCGCGTGCGCTGCTCCAGTCGCTGCGCCTCTACTAACTTACCGTCTTTCACAAACTCATCTAGGCGCGTGCGTAATTCAGCCTTAATCGTTTCAATGGCTTTTAAAACAGTTTCACGTGGAGTTACATAGTGAGAACTTGGGTAGACAGTAAAGCGCGGAATCTTTTGACGAATACGTCCGGTTAGTGGATCAAAAAACTGTAGACTTTCAATCTCATCATCAAATAGTTCCACGCGCACTGCTAGCTCGTTGTGCTCTGCTGGAAAGATGTCGATCGTGTCGCCACGCACCCGAAAAACACCACGCTTGAAATCTGTTTCATTGCGGTCGTATTGCATTGCAATCAGGCGCATCAAGATATCGCGCTGACTCATCTTGTCGCCAGGGCGTAATGTCATCACCATGCTGTGATAGTCGCCAGGATTACCAATACCGTAAATTGCTGAAACAGTCGCAACAATAATGACATCACGCCGCTCTAACAAACTCTTAGTAGCAGATAAACGCATCTGCTCAATATGCTCATTGATGGATGAATCTTTTTCAATGAACAAATCCCGCTGAGGAACGTACGCCTCTGGCTGGTAGTAGTCGTAGTAACTAACAAAATACTCGACTGCATTGCGGGGAAAAAACTCCCGAAACTCGCTATAAAGCTGAGCGGCCAGGGTCTTATTTGGAGCAAAAATGATGGCTGGACGTCCAGTACGAGCGATCACATTAGCCATTGTGAAGGTTTTGCCTGAGCCGGTTACCCCCAGGAGCGTCTGAAAAGTCAATCCGTCCTCAACGCCCGCTACGAGGGCATCAATAGCGCCTGGCTGGTCTCCAGCAGGCGGGAAGGGCTGATAGAGCTGATATGGAGAATCTGGAAAAGTAACGAATTTCGCTGGATCCAAATCATGTCCGACCTCGCCCAAAGGGTCAACAGCTGGAACTTTTTTTATCTCAGCAACTGGGTCAACGGGGGATTTTTTAGGGGACTTAGGGGGCATCTCAGCTATCATTTCATCTGTGAGCTTTGTTCACAGCGAATTTTGTATAAACGTTGATTTTGCCGTTTTTCTTTGGAAAAAGTTGAATACATTCTCAAAACTAAACAATTTAGCCAAATTTAACGTCGATTAACCCTGAAATATCCTATAAATTACCCCTTCTGAATCCAAATGACTCTCTTCCACTCTGTTCAATTAGCCCCTAAAGACCCTATTTTTGGCCTTACCGAAGCCTATGTTGCCGATCAACGCGCTGATAAGGTGAATTTAGGTGTGGGTGTTTATTACACAGATGAAGGCAAGATTCCACTCTTGCAAGCGGTAATTAAGGCAGAAGAAGCGCTAGTTGCAAAACATGCGCCTCGTGGCTACATCCCAATGGAAGGCCCAAGCCAATACAACCTGGCCGTTCAAACACTACTTTTTGGTAACGACTCGTCTTTAATTAAAGATGGTCGTGTTGTTACTGCTGAATGTATCGGCGGCACCGGTGCATTACGCGTAGGCGCAGATTTTATTAAGCGTCTCAACTTAAATGCCCCTGCCGCAATTAGTAACCCAACTTGGGAAAACCATCGCGGTATTTTCGAAGCTGCGGGTTTTGATGTTGTTGAGTACAGCTACTTCGATAGCAAAACTCGTGGTGTTGATTTCGATGGCATGGTGAAATCCCTGGAGTCTTTCCCAAAAAATACCACTGTAGTGCTTCACGCCTGCTGCCATAACCCTACCGGCGCAGATATGACCGAAGCGCAATGGCGCCAAGTAATTGATATTTGCAAATCCAAAGAGTTGATTCCATTTTTGGACATGGCTTATCAAGGCTTTGCTGATGGCATTGAGCAAGATGGGGTTGCCGTGCGTTTATTTGCCCAATCTGGTCTCTCATTCTTTGTATCAAGCTCATTCTCTAAATCATTCTCACTCTATGGTGAACGTGTTGGCGCACTCTCCATCGTCACAGAATCTAAGGATGAATCAGCGCGCGTCATGTCTCAACTCAAACGCGTGATTCGCACCAATTACTCAAATCCACCCACACATGGCGGAGCAATTGCTACTGCTGTCCTGACTTCACCAGAACTACGCAAGCTTTGGGAAGATGAATTAGCGCAGATGCGCGAGCGTATTAAATCGATGCGTGAAGCGCTTGTCAGCAAATTAGCAGCCGCCGGCGCCAAACAAGATTTTGAATTTATTAATGCCCAGCGCGGCATGTTCTCATACTCCGGCTTAACTCCAGAGCAGGTGGAACGTTTGCAAAAAGAAGACGGCATTTATGCCCTCTCAACAGGTCGTATTTGCGTAGCTGCTCTCAATACCAAAAATATTGATAAAGTAGCTACAGCGATTGCCCGCGTTATAGCGTAACAAGCAGATCACTGTTTTACAGGAGGTAATATGCTTTATCAGTTACATGAGTTTCAAAAAGCGCTACTTCAACCAATGAGCTCGTGGGCTCATGCGGCCTCAGAGGCATTCATTAATGCCTCTAATCCGGCATCAAAGATTCCAGGATCGCAGCGTTTAGCAGCTAGCTACGAGCTACTCTATCGCCTAGGCAAAGACTACAAAAAACCGGAGTTTGGCATTCGCTCTGTACAGGCTCATGGACGTGAAGTCGCCATTCATGAAATTGCTACGATTACTAAACCTTTTTGTAAATTAATTCGCTTTAAACGTTTTTCTGACGATGTCGAAGTCATTAAAAAATTAAAAGAAGATCCATCTGTTTTGGTGGTTGCACCACTTTCCGGCCACCACTCCACTTTGTTACGCGACACTGTGCTCACCCTTTTGCAGGATCATAAGGTTTACATCACCGACTGGGTAGATGCCCGCCTTGTCCCAACTTCAGAGGGTGACTTTGGCCTAGATGATTATGTTCATTATGTACAGGATTTCATTCGCACGATTGGCGCAAAAGATTTGCATGTGATTTCGGTATGCCAACCTACAGTTCCGACTTTAGCTGCAATCTCCTTGATGGCATCGGCTGGTGAAGTAACTCCAGCATCCATGATCATGATGGGTGGACCAATCGATGCCCGTAAGTCGCCTACCGCTGTGAATAACTTGGCGGACCAAAAGTCATATGAGTGGTTTGAAAGTCATGTGATTTATAAAGTTCCACCTTCATATCCAGGCGCTGGACGTAAGGTATATCCAGGCTTCTTGCAGCACACTGGTTTTATCGCCATGAATCCGCAAAACCATTTGCAGTCTCACTGGGATTATTTCCAAAACCTAGTGCGCGGTGACGAGCAAGATGCTGAAGCCCATATTCGTTTTTATGATGAATACAACGCTGTATTGGATATGGATGCCAAATTCTATTTGGATACCATCAAAACAGTATTCCAGGATTACTCGCTACCAAACGGCACTTGGGAAGTAGCTGGTCAATTGGTGAAGCCGCAAGATATCAAAAAAACTGCTCTTCTGACAGTAGAGGGCGAATTAGATGATATTTCTGGAAGTGGCCAAACGCGTTCTGCACATGCATTGTGTGCCGGTATTCCAAAAACAAGTAAGGATCATTACGAAGTTGCTGGCGCTGGTCACTATGGCATCTTCGCAGGTCGTCGTTGGCGTGAAAAGGTCTATCCAAAGATCAAATCATTCATTCGCGAACATCAACCTGCGCAGCGAAAAACCAAAGCCCGTTTACCAAAACTAAACGCAAAGTAAGCCAAGACAATAAGAGGCCAATTGGCCTCTTATTTAATTAGTGTCTCAGGTATTCCATGAAGATCAAGCAAGCGAACGCACTTATCGATCGCCTGGAAGACATTCTTCCGCAAACTCAATGCACTAAATGCGGCTACCCCGACTGCAGAGCTTATGCTCAGGCCCTAGCGACAGGTGAGGTACGCCCCAATCGTTGCCCACCTGGGGGTGTAGAAGGCATTCGACGCCTATCTGCCGTATTGGAACCAATCTTTCCTCAGGATGGATTTGCACAAAATCCTGTAATCGATCCAGAGTGTGGTGAAGAGCGCACTAGAGCAATTGCCTTTATCGATCCTAAGCAATGTATTGGTTGCACCTTATGTATCCAAGCATGCCCCGTTGATGCCATTGTTGGCGCCTCCAAGCAGATGCATGTGGTGCTAGATCAATGGTGCACTGGCTGCGACTTGTGTCTGCCGCCCTGCCCGGTAGACTGCATCACGATGATTGAAGTTTCAAATCATCAAACAGGATGGGACGCATGGTCTGCAGAACTGGCTGATGAGGCTCGCTCTAGATATCATTCAAGATCATTGCGCTTAGATCGGGAAATTCGAGATAACGAAGAGCGTCTGGCTAAAAAAGCTGCGGCAAAATTAACTGCAGTCAATGCCGAAAGACCTGACTCCGAGGAGGCAAAAAAAGAGCAGGATCGCAAACGGGCAATCATTGCAGCCGCCATAGCAAGAGCAGCACAACAAAAATGATGAACATAGAAAAACGGCACGCTTTCTTTGAATTACTCAAAGCCAACAACCCCCATCCCGAGACGGAGTTGGAGTACAGCTCACCTTTTGAGCTGCTGATTGCCGTACTACTTTCAGCCCAAGCAACGGATGTCTCTGTCAATAAGGGCACTCGTCAGCTTTTTAAGATTGCCAATACTCCCCAAGCCCTTCTAGAGCTTGGGGAGGAAGGTGTAAAGCCGTACATTCAACATATTGGCTTGTTCAACTCCAAGGGCAAGCATATACAAGAAACCTGCCGCCTCTTATTAGAAAAACATCAAGGCATCGTTCCACAAACAAGGGAGGAGTTAGAAGCGCTACCAGGCGTTGGCAGGAAGACTGCTAACGTCATTTTGAATACTGCCTTTGGTCAACCTACCATGGCGGTTGATACCCATATCTTTCGAGTATCAAATCGTACCGGACTAGCACCTGGAAAGGATGTAGTCAAAGTGGAGGAGCAGCTACTGAAACGTGTTCCTCGAGAATTTTTGCAAGATGCCCACCATTGGCTTATTCTGCATGGCAGGTATACATGCAAGGCTCGCAATCCCGAGTGCGAACAATGCATTGTCGAACCTTTATGCGGCTTTAAGCAAAAAACAGGCAAAGGAAAAGTTCGTGGCGATATTTAACCCAACCCGTGAAGAAGTTAGACGTTTTTTCTGTGATACCTGGAAAAAGAAAATAGAGAATCACATCCTGACGCCGATGGAAACATTGGCCGCAGATTGGATGACCGAACATCCGGAATACCATGCAGTACTCGCCGATCCTGAGGGCGCCTTAGAGCAAGATTACACACCAGAGCGTGGCGAGACCAACCCCTTCTTGCACCTTTCAATGCATCTCTCTATTAGTGAGCAGATATCAATCGATCAGCCACCGGGCATTCGCAAGATAGCTGAAGATTTAACAAAAAAATTGGGGTCAAAACACGAAGCGCAACACCAGATGATGGAATGCTTGGGTCAAGTAATGTGGGAAGCGCAGCGAGAAGGAGGGCAACTGAGCCCCGAGAAATACCTCGAGGCCCTAAAACGGCTTTGTTAATACTCAGCTTGCTACAGCCATCTCCAAAAGCTGAGAAAGTTTTTCATAATGACGCAGTGCTTTCTTTGATGGCTGCACCCACTTCCGCCTTTGATCAACGCTATCAGTTACAAGCTTAATATAGCCCAAACGATCAAGCTTTTTAATACGGCCATGCAAAGTTGCCTGAGAGCCAATCCGACTCAAGACCAATAAATCACCCACCAGAATTTCACGATTCTGTGTATACCCCAGCATAACTTGATCGAGCAATTGCGTCTCAATTGCATCCAACTTTTTTTCTGATGTTTTTGCATCCATTGCACTTAAGCAATTCAGGAAACGCAGGTACGAAGAATGGTTAATCTTACTCATGGCTATATTTCGTTCTATGTTTTCTAATAAATCTCTTATTTAGAGATGATTGTAAGCTTATTTTTTTAAGCGAAGAATGACTTTAATCAATTCTTTATTGCGCAATATAAATACGGCTGCACAGACGAAAATGGCATTACCAGCTAGGTTACCCATGATAGTTAAATAGCCTGCGTGGATAATGCTCTCGCCACCCAAATACCCAAAATCCAATTGGCTATAAGTGTATGCATAAACAAAACCATTGCAAATGCTAGCTAGGGTGGCAAGCATCACTATTTGATAGTAGCTGAGGCCATCAAGACTAGGATCAATCCTAAAGCACCGCAGCATCAATTCCACTAATAGATACAGAGCCAGACTGACAGCTATTGCTAGCAATAGCCAATCACTCCAAAATTGCACTGAGTTCATCAACATTAAACGACTGAAAATGGCAATGCCAGAACCGAGTGCGCCACGCCAGTTAAATATTAAGATTGCAAACAACTTCATGCCTGCCGGCATAAATACAAAATATGTGATCGGACTGCTCTGCAAGCCTGGAATCAAAAAAGTAAAGCCAAAAAAAACCCAATACAGCAAGAAAGAGATGCCTATCTCTGATAAATTATTTTGAAGGGTTTTGCTGATAGTCACAATGGTCAATCTTTCGATTGATTATACCTTTTATAACATCTTGCGTAGCAGATGCACTTATCCAAAGGAGATGCAATCAGAATAACGCGGCAATACCTGATTTAATGGCTGCCGGTAACTCTAAGACCTTTGCCTTGCGGGCATCAAGAATCGGTTTTGGAGTGTCTTGGGTTTTTTCAGACCAGGCAGATCCAGGAAAGAATGGATCATCTTTAAATCGGGGAATGATATGCCAATGGATGTGGGGAACCATATTGCCCAGCGAGGCTACGTTGATCTTGTCAGGGTTCATGACATGACGAACCGCCGCTTCGACCACAAAAACCAAATCCATCAAATGGCCACGTTCAGCAGAAGTGAGATCAGTCATCTCAGCCACATGATCAGTCCAAATCACACGACAAAACCCCGGCAAATTAGGATCATTTATCAAGATTACCCTGCAATCATCTCCGCGCCAAATCAGAGTTTCCCCATCTGTAGAAGATGCTTCTTTACAAAGTATGCAATTGGTCATAATAGAAATGTATATGAAAAAGGCATCTAAGTCACCCTTGTGAGGTAATTTAGATGCCCAGGTAATACAAACTACTTAGGGATTCGATTTAGTGGAATTGCTCTTCTTCGGTGGAGCCTGTCAACGCAGTCACGGAAGACTTGCCACCCTGAATGACTGTAGTGACATCATCAAAGTAACCGGTACCAACTTCTTGCTGATGCGAAACGAAAGTGTAACCACGATCACGCGCTGCAAATTCTGGCTCTTGAACTTTTTCTACGTAAGCTGTCATGCCGCGCTTAGAGTAATCTTGTGCCAAGTCATACATGTTGTACCACATAGAGTGAATACCAGCGAGGGTAATAAATTGATACTTATAACCCATTGCCCCCAGTTCGCGTTGGAATTTAGCAATCGTTGCATCGTCCAGATTTTTCTTCCAGTTAAATGATGGCGAGCAGTTGTATGCCAACATTTTTCCTGGGAACTTCGCACGAATCGCTTCAGCAAACTTGCGAGCAAATTCAAGGTCGGGCGTACCAGTTTCACACCAAACCATATCAGCGTATGCAGCATAAGCCAAACCACGTGAGATGGCTTGATCCAAACCCTTACGAGTTTTGTAGAAGCCTTCTGGAGTACGTTCGCCAGTCAAGAATGGCTTGTCGTTTTCATCGTAGTCTGATGTCAATAAATCAGCTGCTTCAGCATCAGTACGCGCTAAGATAATAGTCGGCACACCCATTACGTCTGCAGCTAAACGCGCAGAAATTAATTTTTGTACAGATTCGGTCGTTGGCAGCAATACCTTCCCACCCAAGTGGCCGCACTTCTTAACTGAAGAGAGTTGATCTTCGAAGTGAACGCCAGCAGCACCCTGCTTAATGAGCGCCTTACTTAATTCAAATGCATTTAATACGCCACCGAAACCAGCTTCAGCATCGGCAACAATTGGTGCAAAGTACTCAATATAACCAGCATCACCAGGATTAATGCCCTTTGCAGTCTGAATCTCATCAGCGCGTTGAAATGAGTTGTTGATGCGCTCAACCATTTTTGGAACTGAATCCACTGGATACAAAGATTGATCTGGGTACATCGCAGCATATGAGTTACCATCAGCTGCAACCTGCCAACCAGAAAGATAAATCGCCTGAATTCCGGCTTTAACTTGTTGCATTGCCTGGCCACCAGTCAATGCACCCAAACAATTTACGTAAGCTTCGTTGTTGACTAAGTCCCACAATCTTTCAGCGCCATGCTTAGCTAAAGTATGTTCAATCTTTAATGAACCACGCAAACGAACAACGTCTTCGGCCGTATAGCCTCGGGTAATACCTTTCCAGCGTGGATTTGTATCCCAATCTTTTTGAATTGCTGCGATTACTGCTTTGCGATCTGCCATGTTTTTCTCCCTAAGTTAAACAAGTACCTCTGATATCGAAATATTTAGACAATCAACTCTTATGTCTTATATAAGAGTTTAGATACATTGAAAAACGATGCAAGCTAAATTAATAGGATTTAAATAAATATTTAATCTATTTAAATCAGTTACTTATATTAAGTTTTTTACATTATGAAAATAAAAATCAACCGATGAAATGCAAATATCACCCCAATGCTATATTGCTTTTTACGCAGCGCAATAACATTTCATATTATGAAAATATTATGGAAGAAGTTAAAAAAATAGGACACTCAAAGAGCGCCCCATCCATCAAGACATTTTGTTACCTAAAAATTGTTAGTGCACTTGACGCGTAAAGCTAAAGTCACCTTTAGAGTCCACATCCACTGGCACCACATCCTTAGGTCCAAACTTGCCCTCTAAGATCATCTTAGAAACTGGGTTTTCAATATGCTGCTGAATTGCACGCTTTAGTGGGCGAGCTCCAAACACGGGATCAAAACCAACTTCAGCTATCTTGCCTAAGGCGGCATCACTCACCTCAAGTTGCATATCTACCTTAGCCAATCGATCTGACAAGTTCTTCAATAAGATCTTGGCGATATTTGCAATATTGCCTTTGTCGAGTCCATGGAATACCACGATCTCATCAATACGATTCAAAAACTCAGGACGGAAGTGATTCTTTAGTTCTTCGAAGACTGCCTCTTTAATCTCGACTTGCTTTTTATCTGTCATCGATTGAATCAAATGAGAACCAATATTGCTTGTCATCACAATGACCGTGTTTTTAAAGTCCACTGTACGTCCTTGCCCATCAGTAAGGCGACCATCATCTAATACTTGCAAGAGCACATTAAAGACATCGGGATGGGCCTTTTCAATCTCATCAAACAAGATCACGCTATACGGATGACGACGGACTTGCTCAGTGAGATAACCACCTTCTTCATAGCCAACATAGCCTGGAGGCGCGCCAATTAAACGAGCCACACTATGCTTTTCCATAAACTCACTCATATCGATGCGAATCAAGTGGTCTTCGCTATCAAACAAGAAGCCCGCCAAGGCTTTGCATAGCTCGGTCTTACCAACGCCAGTTGGCCCCAAAAACAAGAATGAACCATAAGGGCGATTCTCTTCTGCCAGTCCGGCACGCGAGCGGCGGATGGCATCAGATACTGCCCGAATAGCCTCTTCCTGCCCAACAACGCGCTGATGCAACAACTCCTCCATCTTCAGCAACTTGTCTCGCTCACCTTGCATCATCTTGGACACTGGAATACCGGTTGCACGAGAAACAACTTCAGCAATCTCTTCAGCGCCAACTTGGGTGCGCAAGAGCTTATGTTTCACAACCCCATCTTTATCACCCTTAGCTTCTGCGGCGGCGGCGGATTTGAGCTTAGCCTCCAACTCTGGTAATTTTCCATACTGAAGCTCTGCGACTTTCTCTAACTTACCTTCGCGCTGTAATTTAGCGATATCTGCCTTGATCTTCTCAATTTCCTCTTTGATGTTGGCAGCGCCCAAAACGGCACCTTTTTCAGCTTTCCAGATTTCCTCCAGATCGGCATACTCAGCACCAAGGCGCTTGATTTCATCCTCAATTAGACCTAAGCGTTTTTGGGATGCCTCATCCTTCTCTTTTTTCACGGCCTCACGTTCAATCTTTAATTGAATCAAGCGACGCTCCAATTTATCCATTACCTCTGGCTTGGAGTCAATCTCCATCCGAATACGTGAACCGGCCTCATCGATCAGATCAATTGCCTTATCTGGCAAAAAGCGATCCGTAATATAGCGATGCGATAACTCAGCAGCGGCAACAATTGCTGGATCAGTGATTTCAATACCGTGGTGCAATTCGTAACGCTCTTGCAAGCCGCGCAAGATCGCAATGGTTGCTTCGACACTAGGCTCCTCAACCATCACCTTTTGGAAGCGGCGCTCCAAGGCAGGATCTTTTTCAATGTATTTACGATATTCATCTAGCGTAGTAGCGCCAATACAATGCAACTCGCCACGAGCTAATGCGGGCTTGAGCATATTGCCTGCATCCATTGCGCCATCGCCTTTACCAGCGCCTACCATCGTATGAATTTCATCGATAAAAATGATAGTGCGTCCTTCATCCTTAGCCACATCACTTAAGACAGCCTTCAATCGCTCCTCGAATTCACCTCGATATTTGGCACCAGCCAATAGCAAAGCCATATCCAAGACCAAGACGCGCTTATCTTTGAGGGTTTCTGGAACCTCGCCATTGACAATACGTTGGGCCAAACCCTCGACGATGGCTGTTTTACCAACCCCAGGCTCGCCTATCAGCACCGGATTATTTTTACCGCGACGTTGCAAAATCTGAATAGTGCGACGAATTTCATCATCGCGCCCAATCACCGGATCTAATTTACCCATCCGTGCACGCTCTGTTAAATCCACAGTGTATTTTTTTAAGGCTTCACGTTGGCCTTCGGCATCTGCACTATTCACTGATTCTCCTCCGCGCACTAATTCAATAGCCGCCTCTAATGACTTTCGATTTAAACCATTTTCACGAGCAATTTTTCCGAGCTCGCCCTTATCTTCGGAAACTACCAATAAAAACAGCTCACCTGCAATAAATTGGTCGCCACGCTTATTGGCTTCTTTTTCAGTCAAGTTGAGCCAATTACTTAAATCCCGACCCACCTGCACTTCCCCACTGGTACCCTGCACCTCAGGAAGATTGCCAATTAATTTTTCAGTGGCTTTTTCCAAGGCAGGTACGTTGACACCAGCTCTTGTTAGTAAGCTCTTAGCCCCACCATCCGAATCCCGCAACATAGCCAATAGCAAATGGGCAGGCTCGATATATTGATTGTCTTTGGCCAGAGCCAGACTTTGTGCCTCGCTCAAGGCCTCTTGAAATTTAGTTGTTAATTTATCTATTCTCATTTTTCCACCTCATGCATTCCATGTATTCTTATCTATAGAATATAAGGACAATATGACCAATTTCAAGGTTTTTACCCCGCTTTAGGCAAAACCCTAGCCCTGCTTCTCACAATACTCCTTCAAGAACCCGCTTATTTTGTCCTGGCTTGTATACCTACTCCAATGTGCTGATGGCAGTTTTTATGCTGGCATTACCAACCGCCTAGAGCATCGCCTGGCAGCCCATAATTCAGGCGAAGGAGCGCGGTACACTCGTGCACGAAGACCTGTCATCCTCCTTGCAAGTCAAGCCCATCCCAATCGTTCTGAGGCCTCTAAGGCAGAGGCAAAGCTCAAGCGACTACCTCGGGGGAAAAAATTAGCTTTTTTTGAGACTTAATATGCAAAAACCACCCGAAGGTGGTTTTTACTTTTGTAAATCTCAAGTGAATCTAAAAAACTTTAATCACCCTTGAATTTCTTCATGGTTTCCATCCACTGAGACTTAGCATACTGAATACGCATCGCCCGCTCCTGATTGGCAACGCCTATGGTGACCCGTTTAGACAAGAGATCTGCATACACAGCATCAATGTTCTTATAAAAATCACTATAAACGGCTACTAAAGCCGGCTTAGGAAACTCATCCGAGATGGCCCTGCATACTACAGTGGAATCTTTAAAACGGCTTAAAACAATTGCTTGTTCAGGTGTGATCTTCTCACTTGAATTAAATAACTCTTGTGCATTCGGATTATTTGCCGTTAACGAGATAACATGAGCATCTACAAATTTCGCATCATCCGATTGATTGACCTTGGCAATACAGTCATTTAATTTTTTCTGAATGACGTTCACCTGCTTTTGCAATTGTTCACCACTATTATTGCTTGCGGGCTGCGATACGGATGTTTGTGTTCCAGCACAACCAGTCAAAGCAACTAGCAACAAGCACATGGCCTTGTAAGTATTTTTCATCCATTTTCCTAATTAATTTGTTTTGAATAAAGCTTGTGGCTTAACGGTAAACAATATCAGCGCGACGATTTTCTTTAAAAGCGGCCTCAGTTTGCGCAGGATTGACTGGCTTCTCTTTACCAAAGCTCACCGCCTCAAGCTGGGATTCATTCACTCCAAGAGCCATCAAGGCTTTTTTGACAGCCTCAGAACGCTTTTCACCCAACGCTAAGTTATATTCTGCTGTCCCGCGATCATCCGTATTACCCTGAATAATGATCGAAGCTTTTTGTTTTTCAAATGCCTTTAAATAGGCGGCATGTGCAGAAATCACCGGAGCATATTTTGGATCAATGCTGTAGCTATCAAACTCAAAATAAATAGAGCGCTTTCCATAGACGCTTGATTTAGGATCGCTAATGGGATCGTAAGCACTTCCACCCCCGGCATTGACCGATGCCACACCGTTGGTGTCATCTAATTTCACACCAGTACTACAAGCGGCAACAAACAAGATGAGACATGCCAAAGGCACAATTTTCAATAATTTCAACATAACCATTTTTCCCAAAAGAGACTCAATATGAGTCTTATAAAATTTAGGGGTGCGTATATCACCCCGCCAAAAATTAGGCGTTTATTTTGGGGGGTTTAAATGCAGAGTCTGGAAAGTTTTGCGTTCTCAAATCGTCATTCTCGAAAATGTACTTACGCTGTGTACATTCAGGCAATGTCAGCGTATGGTTCATTTCGCTAAGATGCGCTGTGATATGACTCATGATATTCAATGAACTCACTTGATGATGCTTATCATCGGCCGACTCTTTACTGTCATGAGCACCTTGGCTTGCCGCACTTAAATTGAAGTGCGTTGTTTGATAGACGCGCTCCAAGGCTGCTTCAATAAATATACTTGAAGCTGCAACCTTGAAGGCGAATAAAAAGAGGCAAATACCTAAAACGATTGTTTTAGAAGAGCGCGGTAGCATCATTCAGATTCTATACCTTTCTGATGATTTTTTATCTGATAACCGTTTAACTCTTGGGCTTATTTCCTACCCAGCGTGCCATAGCCACATCATCAGTAACGCGCGCATCCACCCACCGACCACCCCCAGGAGTTTCTTCTTTTTTCCAAAAAGGGGCTGCAGTCTTGAGGTAATCCATGATGAATTCACATGCAGCAAAGGCTTCCCCGCGATGGCTACTAGTCACGGCAACCAGGACAATTTGATCTTCTGGAAGCAATGGACCAACCCGATGAATAATTAAGGCCTGCCGAATATCCCAGCGCGCTTTGGCTTGAGTGGCAATGTTTTCTAGGGATTTCTCAGTCATTTGTGGGTAATGTTCAAGCGTCATTCCCTTGACTTGGCAACCCTCATTCATATCGCGAACTGTGCCCAAGAAGCTGACTACCGCACCCACTTGAGCATCACCCTTGCGAAGGGCAGCAATTTCAGTACTGAGATCAAAGTCTTCTTCTTGAATACGAACGGTCAATTTAACCCCCGGTCACCGGCGGAAAGAAGGCAATTTCAGCGCCCTCTTGCAATGCAGTATCTTCAGGCACCATCTCATGGTTAAGCGCACATCGAATCGGCTTTCCTTCCGCCAACACTTGAGCCCACTGGCCCCCACGCTCACGTAAAAATGAACGCAAATGCGAAATTGTTTTAATCTGACTTGGAATATCAATATCCTCCTCGGAGCAAGCCAAGGCTTCACGCAATGAGGCAAAAAAACGTAATTGAAGGTTCATATGACTTTCGTAATCGCTTAAGCTCAAACCATCATTTAAGATAGTAATGCACTAAAAGACATGTATTTAACCAATGCACCAGCCTTAAATGTTTGTCCGGCAGGACAGTCAATCAAACCATCTCCCCATGAAGCGCTAGTGAGCACACCCGAACTCTGATTGGGAAACACATCAAGGCCACCATTAGAATTGACTTTGGCCCTTAAAAATTCATTGCGACGATCTGCTTTAAGCCAATCAAAATCAGCCCGCATTTGATAGCTTGGTGGAAATAAGTCATTGCGTCCAGCTAACTTCAAAATAAAAGGTCGCACGAATAATAAAAAGGTGACAAAACTTGAGACTGGATTGCCAGGTAAACCAATAAACCAGGCCTCTCCATCCGCAGATGAATCTGACTTACGAACAGCACCAAATGCCAGGGGCTTACCAGGCTTAATAGCGATTTGCCATAAATCTAAACGCCCCTCAGCAGTCACAGCAGGCTTAATATGATCTTCTTCGCCCACCGATACCCCACCAGAGGTAATGATCAAATCATGCTCTTTACTGGCTTTACGTAAAGCTTCACGGGTTGCATCCAAACGGTCAGGCACGATTCCTAAGTCCGTGGCATCACAACCCAAGGAGCGCAAACAGGCTAACAGGGTATCGCGATTCGAATTGTAGATTCCACCAGGTTTTAGCGGCTCACCGGGCAAAGCCAACTCATCACCCGTAAAGAATGCGGCGACCTTGATGCGCCGTTTGACATTGAGGTGGGTGAGACCGGCTGAGGCGGCCACTCCCAATTCTTGTGGGCGCAAAATCATTCCGGCGTGCAAAGCTGTTTTACTGGCACTTAAATCTTCACCACGTCGGCGAATCCATTGCCCCAATTTAGGAACACTATTAATTTGAATATGATCAGCTTGACCCTCTACCGCACTGCAGTCTTCTTGCATGACTACGGCATCAGCCCCAGCTGGAATAGGAGCTCCGGTAAAAATACGTGCAGCAGTTCCAGGCTCTAATTGAAGACCCATAGATCCAGCAGGAATGCGCTGAGTCACTTTCAAAATAGTGCCAGACGAGAGGATGTCAGTGCAGCGCACTGCATAGCCATCCATAGATGTATTGTCCAAGGGAGGCACGTCAACTTGACTAGCAATATCGCCAGCCAAAACACGTCCAAGTGCAGCTTGGGTTGTAACAAGCTCACTTTCGTGAACTGGTTTTGCATGAGCCAATAGATGGTCTAAGGCCTCTTGCGCAGTCAACATCGGCGGCTTATTCATCTGACCTTAAATAATGGAGACGCTAATTGATTTAATTCAAATGCTGAGTGATGAAGGCTTTGACCTGATTCACATCAGCATCGATATTTTCAACGCGTTGTGGTTTTGATTTGATATCTTTAAATGCTGGAGGACATTCTGCAGGGCGTCCTAGAGCTAACTCAATTGTCTCTTCAAATTTAATAGGTAATGCCGTTTCTAATACCAGCATCGGAATACCAGCTTGTAAATGCTCACGAGCAACCTTCACGCCGTCAGCGGTATGGGTATCAATCATGATCCCATATTGCTCATCTACATTACGAATGGTTGCCAAGCGGTTTTCATGAGTGCTACGTCCAGACTGGAAACCGTACTTCCCGATCTCTTTAAAAACAGAGTCTTTGGATAAATCAAAGCCACCAAACTGGTCCACCTGCTTGAACATATCAGCAGTAAGCTTGCCATCTTGACCCATCAGATCAAATACAAAGCGCTCAAAGTTACTCGCCTTAGAAATATCCATCGAGGGACTTGAAGTGTGCAAAGTTTCCGCTGATTTTCGCGCACGATAAACGCCAGTGCGGAAGAATTCATCAAGCACGTCATTCTCATTGGTGGCAACAACTAAGTGTTCAATTGGTAAACCCATCATACGAGCAATATGCCCAGCACAAATATTTCCAAAGTTTCCCGAAGGTACCGTAAACGATACCTTCTCACTACTAGACTTAGTCGCTAGGAGATAACCCTGGAAGTAGTAAACGACTTGAGCGACTACCCGCCCCCAATTAATTGAGTTAACAGTGCCGATTTGATTGTTAGCCTTAAAAGCGTGATCATTGCTAACTGCTTTGACAATATCTTGGCAATCATCAAACACGCCAGCAACTGCCAAATTAAAAATATTGGGATCCTGCAAGGAATACATTTGTGCAGACTGAAATGCACTCATTTTGCCGCGCGGTGAAAGCATAAATACTTTGACACCCTCTTTACCGCGCATAGCGTACTCGGCAGCACTACCAGTATCACCAGAAGTTGCACCCAAAATATTGAGATTCTGACCTGCGCGCTTTAAGGCGTATTCAAATAAATTGCCAAGCAATTGCATAGCCATATCCTTAAACGCTAAGGTAGGCCCGTTTGAAAGACTCAGTAAGCCAATACGAGTTCCCTGCTCTTCACCCAACCAATGCAAAGGCGTAATGTCTTTTGCATTATCTTGAGGACGTCCATTGCAGTAAACCTGCTCAGTGTATGTTTTACGGAGCAAAGCTCGCAAATCATCTTCAGGAATGTCATCGCAATATAAGCTGAGAATTTCATAAGCAAGATCAGCATATGACAAGCTACGCCATGCATCTAACTGCGCCGGCGTAATCTGTGGGTATTCCGTTGGCAAATACAAGCCGCCATCTGGCGCCAAACCACCAAGTAAGATCTCAAGAAAGGATTGTTGTGGACTATTGCCACGAGTGGATTGGTAACGCATATATGGGTACTTGCTCGATGCCTACTCGTAATTTAAGACAAATTTTCTAAACGAATTTTCACTACTTCACCAGCGACTGTTTTGAGATCTTGAATCTCACTGATTGCGGCAAGCATATTCTTTTCTTTTGTTTCATGGGTCAATGCCACTAAGTCAGTTTGACTCTCGCCCTCATCAGCCTCTTTTTGCAAGAGGGCATCAATCGAAACGCCATGCGCAGCTAGAATTCTTGTGATGTCTGCTAACACGCCAGCTTGATCAGCAACACGCAAACGCAAGTAGTAGCTAGTGGTGATTTCACCCATCGGTAAAACAGGTGTATCGCGCACTGCATCAGCCTGAAATGCTAAATAAGGAACGCGATTCTCGGGGCTTGCGCCCAGTAAGCGCGTGATATCGACTAAATCGGCAATCACCGCTGAAGCAGTTGGCTCTGATCCAGCGCCTTTGCCGTAGTACAAAGTGGTGCCAACTGCATCACCGAATACCTGAACAGCATTCATAGCGCCCTCTACGTTTGCAATCAAACGCTTGGTAGGAATTAAGGTTGGGTGCACGCGCAACTCAACCCCACTAGCAGTCTTCTTGGCAATGCCCAGTAACTTAATGCGGTAGCCCAACTGTTCGGCATAGCGAATATCAATTGCATCGAGCTTGGTAATGCCCTCAACGTGCGCCTTCTCAAATTGCATCGGAATACCAAATGCAATCGCACTCATGATGGTTGCTTTGTGTGCTGCATCCACACCTTCAATATCAAATGTTGGATCAGCCTCTGCATAACCTAAGCGCTGCGCTTCTTTTAAGACAGTAGCAAAATCCAAGCCCTTGTCACGCATTTCAGAAAGGATAAAGTTGGTTGTGCCATTAATAATTCCAGCAATCCACTCAATTCGATTGGCCGTTAAACCCTCACGCAAAGCCTTAATAATTGGAATGCCGCCAGCAACAGCAGCCTCAAAGGCAACCATGACACCTTTTTCATGAGCGGCTTTAAAAATTTCATTGCCATGAACCGCAATCAAGGCCTTATTGGCAGTGACCACATGCTTACCAGCAGCAATTGCCTCAAGCACCAAATCCTTGGCAATCCCATAACCACCAATTAACTCGACCACAATATCAATTTCAGGATTGCTAATGACAGCACGCGCATCGCTTACTACTTGCGCATGATCTTTTACCAACTCTTTGGCACGCTCAACATTGAGATCAGCAACAGTATGAATATGAATACCACGACCAGCACGACGCAAAATTTCATCTTGATTACGTTCAAGTACGGTGAAAACACCGCCGCCTACAGTACCAATACCTAACAGTCCAACTTGAATCGGTTTCATGATGCCTTTGCTGCTGTTGAAGCCGCTTTGCGGCCATGTTTTTGACGATAACGCTCCAAGAATCGCGCTAAGCGGCTAATAGCCTCTTTCAACACATCCTCATGGGGCAAGAACACTACACGGAAATGGTCTGGCTGGACCCAGTTAAAACCGGAGCCCTGCACTAACAACACCTTTTCCTCTTTTAATAGATCAGCAACAAATTGCTGATCATCCTCAATTGGATACATATCGCGATCCAATTTTGGAAATAAATACAGGGCAGATTTTGGCTTCACACAGGTAACGCCTGGAATATCCGTTAACAATTTCCAGGCTAAATCGCGCTGTTTTGCTAGGCGACCACCCTCAGCAACTAAATCGTTAATACTTTGATAGCCACCTAATGCTGTTTGAATAGCATATTGCCCTGGGACGTTGGCACACAGACGCATAGATGACAACATATTGAGACCCTCAATATAGTCGCGCACCATTTCCTTATCACCTGAAACCACCATCCAGCCAGCGCGATAGCCGCAAGAACGATAATTTTTAGAAAGGCCATTAAAGGTGATCACCACTACGTCTGTTGATAAAGATGCAAGTGAAATATGCTTCTCTTGGTCATACAACATCTTGTCGTAGATTTCATCGGCAAACAAAATCAAACCATGCTCACGCGCAATCTGCGTCAACTCAAGTAAGATTTCTTTAGAGTAAATCGCGCCCGTGGGATTATTGGGATTGATTGCCACAATCGCTTTAGTACGAGGCGTAATTTTTTTACGAAGATCGTCTAAATCCGGAGCCCACTCTTTGGATTCATCACATAGGTAATGCACTGGAGTACCGCCAGACAGACTCACTGCTGCAGTCCACAAAGGATAATCTGGCGCAGGCACCAGGACTTCATCACCGGTATTGAGCAAGGCATTCATTGCTAATACGATGAGCTCAGACACCCCATTGCCGGTATAGATGTCCTCCAGAGTAACGCCCTGGATACCCTTTTCTTGGCAATACTGCATGATGGCTTTGCGAGCAGCAAAAATACCCTTGGAATCTGAGTAGGCAGAGGCATTAGCCAAATTACGAATAATGTCGAGCTGTATCTCCTCAGGGGGATCAAAACCGAATACCCCCACATTTCCGATGTTTAATTTGATGATTTTTTGACCCTCTTCCTCCATGCGCTGAGCAAGCTCCAGCACGGGTCCACGTATGTCATAACAAACGTTATTGAGTTTTTCGGACTTTAGGATGGGTTTCACAATAAATTAAAGGGTAAGTTCTTGAAATCTAGGAAAAAACAGCTGGCTATAATCCACATAATTATGACAGAGAGTCCACGTGAAGCTTCAATCTGACCCCCACTTCGGAGCCAATGCCATTACCGGATACGGCGATGGCTATGTAGAGATTAATAAGACCCCTTATGAACATGCGGTTTTATTGAGTTCAGATGGCGCCATATCGCGTTGGCCAGTTGCTGCTTTTGAGGAGTTAAATCCAAGTCATTTCGCACAAATGATTGATTTGAAACCAGAATTAATTCTGATTGGCACCGGCAAACGTCAGCAATTCCCAAAACCAGAGCTTTTGAAAGACCTCATTAACGCAAAAATTGGCTTTGAGATCATGAATTCACAGGCTGCCTGCAGAACTTACAACATCCTGGTAGGCGAGGGTCGCAAGGTGATGCTGGCCTTACTCGTGGATGCTGCTTAATGCAATTTGGGCAAATCCGGCAGTCGAGCGCTTTAAATCCAGGCAAGATCCTTTTATTGGTATTGCTCTATGGCTTACTCTGGTTTGGCACACTTAACTATCGTCACCTTATTCCATCTGATGAGGGTCGTTATGCAGAAATGGCTCGCGAAATGCTGGTCACCGGTGACTGGATCACCCCACGTTATAACGGCTATAAGTATTTTGAAAAACCACCCCTGCAAATTTGGGCGACCGCTGCGGCATTTCAGGCATTCGGCATTGGCGATTGGCAGGCAAGGTTGTGGACCGCGCTCACTGGCTTTCTGACTATTCTTTGTATAGGCTTTACTGGAGCGCGAATTTACAACGCGCGAGCCGGCTGGCTAGGCGCATTAGTGCTTGCCTCAAGCCCCATGTGGGTGATTGCGGGACACTTCAACTCCCTCGATATGGGTCTTTCCGCTTTTTTAGTTGCTGCACTCTGTAGTTTGCTATTTGCACAATCATCGGAAAACAAAACGCTTTCTCGAAATTGGATGTGGGCTTGTTGGGCTTGTATGGCATTAGCCACCCTTTCTAAAGGCGTCATTGGCATAGCAATTCCGGCGATGGTCTTTGTGGTGTACTCGATATCCGCTTGGGATTGGAAAATTTGGAAGCGTCTGTATCTCATTAGTGGGATCGCACTCTATTTAGCAATTACTGCACCCTGGTTTGCGCTGGTGGCCAAGCGCAATCCCGAATTCCTTGAGTTTTTCTTTATCCACGAACACTTGCAGCGCTTTACCCAAGATGACCATAGTCGTACCGGCCCCATCTACTATTTCATACCATTGCTATTGATTGGTTTCTTGCCATGGATAGCACAAATCCCAAGCTCGATTGCACAGGCCTGGCGCGAGCGACGTAGTTACTTCTCCCCTAGCTGGCTCTTGGTCTGCTGGTTTTTGGTGATACTCGGTTTCTTCAGTATTTCTCACTCCAAATTACCCGGGTACATCATTCCCATTTTTCCAGCACTAGCAATGCTGGTTGGCAATTGCCTAGATCGAAATTTAGGCCTCATTAATTCACTCTCTAAATCTTGGCAGTTGCAGACTCTTGGTTTTGCAACGTTGGGTTTTGTGGGATTCTTCTTTTTGTCTGCAATTGGCCAACAAGCTCGACCCGATGAGGTTGAGGCATATACCCAATACACCCACTGGGTCATTGCTGCTCTGATTGCGCTCATTGGCTTTAGTCTCTTTGCATTCGTACAAAGCAAACGCAATGGTTTGGCCAGTATTACCAGCTTTGCGAGTGGTTTTTTTCTGTGCGCGATTATTGCTGGCACCGGCCATGAAGTCTTGGGTCGGGCAGTTTCAGGCATCGATCTAGCTAATCAAGTCAAAGCAAGTATTCCCAAGAACGCCAATATTTATTCTGTCCGTATCTTGGATCACACAGTTCCTTTTTACCTAGGTAGAACTATGGTGATGGTGGAGTTTCCAGATGAACTTGAGTTCGGCGTAAATCAAGAGCACGATTTGTGGATACCCTCCTTAGATGCTTTTAAAGTCCGCTGGAATGAGGATCAAAGTGCTTATGCCCTCATGGTTCCAGAGCAATATCTAGAACTGCAAAAAACAGGGCTACCCATGCAGGAGCTTGGGCGCGATTCTCGAAGGGTAATTGTGAAGCATCCAGATGCGGTAAGCTCCTCTCAATAATCAATCAGTCAAACAGAAGGTTGCCCATGTCAGTACTGCCCTTTATCCCCTTCACTCGACCCAGCTTTAACCAAGAAACGATTGATGCGGTGGGCGAGGTATTGCGCTCTGGCTGGGTTACTTCAGGCCCTAAGTTAGCTGAATTTGAAGCAAGATTAAGCGACTATTTTGGTGGCCGTCCCGTCCGCTGTTTTGCCAATGGCACAGCTACCATGAAAATTGCCCTGCAAGTTGCCGGAATTGGTCCAGGTGATGAGGTGATCACAACACCTATTTCTTGGGTGGCCACGTCCAATGTCATTCTAGGCGTGGGTGCAAAGCCTATTTTTGTTGACATTGATCCAAGAACGCGCAATCTGGATTTATCCAAGATCGCAGCAGCAGTGACACCACAAACAAAAGCAATCATGCCGGTATATCTAGCTGGATTACCGGTCAACATGGACGAGCTTTACGCAATAGCCAAACAATTTAATTTACGCGTTATTGAAGATGCTGCCCAAGCATTTGGCTCCCAATGGAGTGGTAAAAAAATTGGTGCCTTTGGTGATTTAGTGAGCTTTAGTTTTCAGGCAAACAAAAACTTATCCACCGTAGAAGGTGGTTGCTTGGTACTGAATAATGAGCAGGAAGCACTGCTAGCGGAAAAGCTACGACTGCAAGGTCTTACTCGTCAAGGCATGGACGGCATGGATGTAGAGGTCTTGGGCGGGAAAGATAATCTGACTGACCTCAATGCAGTCATTGGTTTGCATCAGCTCAAACAATTACCGAGCTATCAAATTCGCAGAACCAATCTGGCGCGTCAATACTTTGATGCATTTCGTGCAAAATTAAAAAGTGCTGGCCTCGAGCATCTCCAGTTAGAGTTGCCAGTGGAGAATTTCACTGATAGCAATTGGCATATGTTTCAAGTCGTTTTACCTCTTGAGCAATTAAATGTCGATCGCGCCCAAGTCATGGCCGAGCTCAAAGAGCTTGGGATTGGTACTGGCGTTCATTACCCGGCGATCACTGGTTTTAGTCTATACAAAAATCTTGGCTACCAAGCGAGTGAAACCCCCGTTGCGCAGCGGATCGGCCGATCCATTTTGACGCTCCCCCTCTTTCCGGGAATGGCAGATGAGGATATCGGTCGAGTAGTTGAAGCCTTAGTCAACATTCTGCAGCAACACGCTAAAAAATAAGTCCAATAAGCGTCAAAAACCTGTTTTTCCGCAGAAATGCAGGGAAAATCGAAGATCAGGCAAAATTGCACTATGACTGCCAATTTAGAGAGCCAAACCGGCACACCCAAGCTGAGCGTTGTAATACCTGTTTACAACGAGGAGGATGGCCTCCAAGCCCTTTTTGATCGCCTTTATCCTGCTTTGGACTCCCTTGCCAGCAAGCGCAATCTTGCCTATGAAATCGTTTTTGTAAACGATGGCAGCAAAGACCGCTCTGCAGGCATTCTGGCCAAACAAGTAGAGTTGCGCCCTGATGTCACACGGGCCGTACTCTTTCACAGTAATTTTGGCCAACATATGGCCATCATGGCTGGCTTTGAATATGCTCGAGGCCAATACATCATTACCCTTGATGCAGACCTGCAAAATCCACCTGAAGAAATTGATGCCCTGGTTGAACAACTAATTCATGGTCACGACTATGTAGGAACTATTCGCGCAGATCGTCGCGATAGCTTTTTTAGAAAATTTGCTTCACGTGCAATGAATCGCTTACGCGAAAACATTACGCGCATCACTATGACTGACCAAGGTTGCATGTTACGTGGCTATAGCCGCCGTATTGTTGATCTTGTGCGTCAGTGTGATGAAAGCAATACTTTTATTCCGGCCCTTGCTTATACCTTTGCAGCCAATCCCACCGAGATTACTGTGAAGCATGAAGAGCGCTTTGCTGGTGAATCTAAATACAGCCTATATCAATTGATTCGCCTGAACTTTGATTTGGTCACCGGTTTCTCGGTAATGCCGTTGCAGATTTTTTCTGGTCTAGGCATGCTTTTATCTTTGGCTGCTGGCAGTTTATTTATTTACCTTCTGATTCGTCGCTTTGTTTTAGGGGCTGAAGTAGAGGGTGTATTTACCCTCTTCGCACTCACCTTTTTCCTGATTGGGGTCATGTTATTTGGTCTCGGTTTACTAGGTGAATATGTGGGTCGCATCTACCAGCAAGTAAGGCAACGACCACGCTACGTAGTTCAAACCGTTTTAGAGAAAAAATAATTGCACGCGGTCGTCTTTGCCTACCATGATGTGGGTGTCAATTGCCTCAATGCACTATTGGAAGCGGGCGTCACAATAGATCTCGTTCTCACCCATCAAGATGACCCCAAGGAACATGTTTGGTTTGGAAGTGTTGCTAAGCTGTGTGAAGAAAAGGGTATCCCGTATCTCACACCGAGCGCCACTGAATTACAGACTATCACCCCAAAAATTCAGGCAATCTCCCCTGACTATATTTTCTCTTTTTATTACAGACACATGATTTCTGGCGAGATCTTAAGTTGCGCCAAGATTGCAGCCTTAAACATGCATGGCTCGCTATTGCCAAAATACCGCGGCCGCGCTCCAGTCAATTGGGCGATCTTGCATGGTGAAATACAAACGGGCGCTAGCTTGCATATTATGGAAACAAAGCCAGATGCGGGTGATATTGTTGGTCAAATTGCAGTCAGTATTGGCCCCGATGAAACGGCGACAGATGTGTTTGGAAAAGTGAGCAAAGCTGCCGTTGAAGTCATGAAACAGGTTTTGCCAGCCCTGATGCAGGGAAAGGTCCCCAGAAAGCCCAATGAACTGGCCAAAGGAAGTTATTTTGGCGGTCGTAAACCGGCGGATGGGCGGATAGATTGGGGCAAAACAGCCCAGCAGGTCCATGATCTAGTCAGAGCAGTTGCCCCGCCGTATCCGGGCGCGTTCACGCAGTGGCAAGGACAAGATCAAATCATTGCAAAAACTACCCTGAAAGGGCCATTTCCGAGTCAGCTCAATCTTGGGGTGCCCGGTATCCAAGTGGTTGATAATCGGGTATTCGGGATTTGCGGCAACCAACAGGCAGTTGAGATACTCCATTGGTTCCCAGCAAAACAAAATAATTAGTGCGGCACAAACAGATTCGATTAATACGAGGCAGTAAAGATGAAAAAAGTACTCATTCTTGGCGTAAACGGTTTTATTGGCCATCACCTTTCGAAACGCATTCTGGAGACAACCGATTGGGACGTCTACGGCATGGATATGCAAAATGACCGCTTGGGTGATTTGATAAATCATCCTCGCATGCATTTCTTCGAGGGCGACATCACTATCAATAAAGAATGGGTTGAGTATCACATTCGTAAATGCGATGTGATACTGCCTTTAGTTGCGATTGCTACTCCAGCAACTTATGTACAACAACCACTCAAAGTATTTGAGCTCGATTTTGAAGCCAATCTTCCAATCGTTCGCTCAGCTGTCAAATATAAAAAGCACTTGGTCTTTCCATCCACCTCTGAGGTGTATGGCATGTGTGAAGATGGCGAATTTGATCCTGCGAAATCGAATATGGTTTATGGCCCAATTAATAAACCCCGCTGGATCTACGCCTGCTCTAAGCAACTGATGGATCGCGTCATTTGGGGTTACGGCATGGAAGGCTTACGCTTTACCCTCTTCCGTCCGTTTAACTGGATTGGACCTGGCCTTGATAGTATCTACACTCCAAAAGAAGGCTCTTCCCGCGTAGTAACTCAGTTCCTCGGTCACATCGTACGTGGCGAACCAATCAATTTGGTAGATGGTGGCGCTCAAAAACGTGCTTTCACCTATATTGATGATGGTATCGATGCGTTGATGCACATCATTGCTAATAAAGATGGTGTAGCCAATGGCAAGATTTACAACATCGGCAATCCAAAAAATAATCACTCCGTGCGTGAACTCGCTAATCAAATGCTGGAAATTGCTAGAAGCATTCCTGAGTACGCAAAGACAGCCAACGCAGTCAAGATCGTGGAAACGACTTCAGGCGCTTATTACGGCGAAGGTTATCAGGATGTACAAAATCGCGTTCCCGCAATTGACAACACCATGAGTGAATTAGGCTGGAAGCCGACGACAACGATGGCTGATGCGCTCAAAAATATTTTTGAAGCATATCGTCAAGATGTTGAAAAAGCCCGTCACCTGGTCGATAAAGAGTAAGCACCGAGGTTCATGGCCAAAATAGCACTCAAGGTAGATGTAGATACCTTACGCGGCACTCAGGAAGGCGTTCCAAACCTAGCCCGCGCCCTAGCGCGTTTTGGCCTTAAGGCAAGCTTTCTATTTAGTCTTGGCCCTGACCATACCGGGTGGGCCCTGAAACGCGTCTTTCGGCCTGGCTTTCTTAAGAAGGTCAGCCGTACCTCTGTGCTTGAGCATTACGGCATCAAAACCCTGCTGTATGGTGTATTGCTTCCGGGGCCTGATATTGGCAAAAAAGCTGCCAAGGAAATGCAAGCAATTGAAGCGGCTGGTCATGAAACTGGAATCCATACTTGGGACCATGTGGACTGGCAAGATAAGGTGCGCAAGCAAGATGCAGTCTGGACTAAGGCTCAGATGCAAAAAAGTTGGGATCGTTTTGTAGAGATATTTGGCCACCCTCCCGCCACTTATGGCGCTGCAGGCTGGCAAATGAATGAAGCTGCTTTTGAGCAACTCGATCAATGGGGCATCACCTATTCCTCGGATGGCAGGGCAGAACCCAACTTAATGCCATATCGCCTTCAGCTATCCTCCGGGAAAGCAAAGCATGTGCAATATCCCACCACCTTACCGACTTTTGATGAATTAATTGGTATTGATGGGGCCGATGAATTTGGCGCGGTGACCAAGTTACTAGAAATCACTGGTAGCAATCCAAACGACCAGGTTTTCACTCTCCACGCAGAACTAGAGGGCCAGAAACTGCTCCCTGCGTTTGAGAAGTTGCTCATAGGCTGGTTAAATCAAGGTCACGAACTAGTTACCGTGGGGGAGTTACACCAATCATGGGCGGCTACGAAACAACTCGATAAAATAGCTGTATTACCCCTCGCCTGGGGCGAAATACCAAATAGAAGTGGCGAGTTAATTATTGAATCACCCTAAATAATTAACATCAGAATTATTAGGGATCTGAGGCAACATTAATCAATCAAAGGATGATCATGACAGTAGCAATTGGACAACCCATTCCCCAGTGCGAAGTACCTGCAACCTCTGGACTCACCTTTTCTCCAACTTCAGCTCAAGGCAAGAAGTTGGTTCTCTATTTCTATCCCAAGGATATGACGCCAGGTTGCACTGCCGAATCAGGAGAGTTCCGCGACAATATTGAGGCATTCACAAAAGCGAATACCCTGGTCGTGGGGGTATCACGCGATAGCCTTAAATCACATGACAATTTCCGCAGCAAATTAGAGCTGCCTTTTGAGTTGGTGGCCGATACTGAAGAAGTGCTTTGCCAGCTATTTGGGGTCATGAAAATGAAAAATATGTATGGCAAGCAAGTTCGTGGTGTTGAGCGCAGCACCTTCTTATTTGACTCCTCCGGCAAGCTAGTAAAAGAGTGGCGCGGCCTTAAGGTTCCGGGCCATGTGACAGAGGTATTACAGGCTGCTCAAGAAGCAAAATAAATTTTTTAATTATTTTGTAAGCGGGTGCTTGCAAACTCTAAAAATTGGGGTAAAGTGGTTTACATGCGCCGTAAACGACGGGAAATACAGTTCATCCGTTTCAATCAGGAGCCTGAGTACGCAAGGACAGGCTTGATGAGCAACCCCCTCAATTTTTTAGATTGTTTTTTAATTAGTAGCGCAACAAACCGTCAACGCAACTTGCTTGGCGGTTTTTTCTTTTAGGAGAGTCTGCATGCCATTGCCCCCCATTCCAACTCAAATTGCTGATCAAGTGAAATTGAGCTCGAAGGACACCCCCAATTTAAAAAAACGTCCCGCACCAGCAAAACCGGTTGTAATGGAGAGTCACTCTGCCTCCTGGACTGAAGAGACGCCTGAAGACCTCTCAGCAGCTGAAGTAGCTTTAGATCGAATCAAAGCGGACCGCCCCGCTTCACGCCCAAATAAAACAGAAATCAAAGCCTCGTCCGTTCCGGAAAAGCCTAAACGCATGATTCGTACAGGCCCTCCAAGCTTATTTGTTTTGGACACTAACGTGTTGATGCACGATCCCAGCTCTCTCTTCCGTTTTTCGGAGCACGATCTTTTCTTACCGATGACCACGCTTGAAGAGTTGGATAACCATAAGAAAGGCATGACTGAAGTAGCGCGCAATGCCCGTACAGTGAGTCGCTCGCTTGATCAATTGGTTGCTGGTACTAGCGGTACTTTAGATGAAGGTATTCCACTCAATAAACTCGGCAACCAGGATGTATCTGGCCGTTTATTTTTTCAAACAAAACTAACCACTCAAGCACTTCCAGAAGGCCTTCCTGAAGGCAAGGGGGATAACCTCATTTTGGCAGTAGTGAGTGAACTTCAAAAAACCCGCAAAGGTCAAGAGGTGGTCTTGGTATCGAAAGATATCAATATGCGCATTAAGGCACGCGCCCTTGGCCTTCCCGCAGAAGATTATTTCAATGATCAAGTGCTCGAAGATCGTGACTTAATGTATGCAGGCGTCATGGCCTTGGCAGCGGATTTCTGGCCGAAGCATGGCAAAGCGATGGAGAGCTGGGCTGACTCAAGATCAGGAACCATGTTCTATCGAGTCACCGGTCCTGCGGTCCCTAGTATGCTGGTCAACCAGTTTGTTTACCAAGAGAATCCTGATGGATCTACTCCGTTCTATGCTCAGGTAAAAGAAATCAATGGCAAAACTGCACTTCTACAAACTTTGCGTGATTTTTCGCACCAGAAAAATAATGTATGGAGTGTGACTGCTCGTAATCGTGAGCAGAACTTTGCCATGAATTTACTCATGAACCCAGAAGTTGATTTTGTAACCTTATTGGGACAAGCGGGTACTGGTAAAACCTTGCTAGCCTTAGCTGCTGGACTTGAGCAAGTATTAGACAGCAAGCGTTATAACGAGATCATTATTACCCGTGCAACTGTGCCAGTGGGCGAGGACATTGGTTTCCTTCCTGGAACCGAAGAAGAAAAGATGCAGCCTTGGATGGGTGCTTTTGACGATAACCTTGAGGTTCTTCACCGCAATGAAGACAATGCTGGTGAATGGGGACGTGCTGCCACCCAAGAGCTTATTCGTTCGCGCATTAAAGTCAAGAGCATGAACTTCATGCGGGGTAGAACCTTTGTGAGCAAGTTTGTAATCATCGATGAAGCACAAAACTTAACTCCTAAACAAATGAAGACCCTGGTCACTCGCGCGGGTCCAGGAACCAAAATTGTTTGCTTGGGCAATATTGCCCAAATCGATACGCCTTACTTGACCGAAGGTTCATCTGGTTTAACTTATGTTGTTGATCGCTTTAAAGGCTGGCGCCATGGTGGACATGTGACCTTGGCACGTGGGGAGCGTTCACGTCTTGCGGATCATGCTGCTGACGCACTCTAAGTCGACCCCCTCATGCCGCACTCTGTTAGGGTGCGGCATTTTTATTTGCATCCTATCGGCATTGTCAGGTTGTGGTAGCTTCAGCTCTAAACCCAATACGAGCAAAGTCTCTCAATTTAAACAGGACACCAGCGTTGGTACGGAAGATATCTCTATTGCCGCAGTTGGCTTAGTCGATATACCCTATCGCTATGGTGGCAATACTCCCAGGGGTGGCTTTGACTGCAGCGGGCTGATTGCGTATGTGTATAACAAGGCTGCAGGCATTAAATTACCTCGCACCATTCAAGCTATGAGTGCTGTGGGGAGGAGCGTTGATAATCAGCCGCCCGCTCCTGGCGATCTGGTCTTTTTCAATACAACAGGCGAGAAGTACTCCCATGCAGGAATTTATGTTGGGCAAGGCCGATTTGTCCATGCACCCAGCACAGGTGGCACAGTAAGACTGGAATACATTACAAGCCCTTATTGGGCAGCTAAATTTACTGAGGCTCGCCGAATTGCTAATTAAGTCAATCCATTGAGGAACGCAATGAAAGAAATCGATTTAGGCCATATTCAGGATCTATTAATTAATGCCGCTACCGATGTTGGCCTTAAGATTCTGGCAGCGATTGCGATATGGATTATTGGCCGTTGGTTAATTGGCATAACCCTACGCTTAATCAAGCTTGGATTACAGCGTCAGCATATCGATGCCACGATTTTGCGCTATGCGCACTCAGTAGTTTCAGTCACATTAAATATTCTGCTAGTCATTGGCATCCTTGGAAACTTTGGTATTCAAACGACGAGTTTTGCCGCCCTGATTGCTACCGCCGGCGTTGCGATAGGAGCTGCCTGGGCTGGCCTACTATCTAATTTTGCTGCAGGGATATTTATTATCGTGCTACGGCCTTTTAAGGTCGGCGATACCATTACAGCGGTCGGCATCACCGGTACCGTAAAAGAGATTGGACTCTTCTCTTCAACCCTCTACACTTCTGACAATATCGCCACCATTATTGGTAACACCAAAATATTAGGCGATAACATTCAAAATTACACCAACACCCCCTATCGTCGCGTTGATATGAAGTACCAAATTTCCAGCGCAGCAGATCCGATTACAGCCATGGCCTTGCTCCGTGAAAAAGTTTCTGAAATAGAAAACGTATTAGATCAACCAGCAGTTGAGGTCAATATTCTTGAGTTTAATTTGGTAGGCCCTGTATTGGCCGTCCGGCCTTACTGTAAGAATGAAAACTATTGGCAAGTGTATTTTGATACTAACCGGGTGATGAGTGAATCTTTAAATGCGGCAGGTTTCCCAGCACCAGTAGCATCTCAACATATGATCGTGAAGCAAAGTCCAGAAGCATAGAGGTACCCTAGATGCAAAAAGCCTCGCAATGCGAGGCTTTTTTACTAGGCATCTACATGAGCCAATTAGAAGGGCTCATATCCACCCGATGAATAAGCAATTGATCCAGCAGCGAGATTGTCGAACTTGGTATATGGTCCTTGCCAGCTTAAGCGAATAGTTCCGATTGGACCATTACGTTGCTTACCAATGATGATCTCGGCCACGCCTTTGTCGGTAGTGGTATCAGGGTGATATACCTCATCACGGTAGATGAACATAATTAAGTCAGCATCTTGCTCAATAGCGCCAGACTCACGTAAGTCAGACATGATTGGGCGTTTATTGGGGCGCTGCTCCAAGCCACGATTTAACTGTGAGAGGGCAACTACTGGGCACTGCAACTCTTTTGCAAGAGACTTGAGTGAGCGAGAGATTTCTGAAATTTCAGTTGCACGGTTTTCAGAACCAGAGCCGCTCATCAGTTGCAAGTAGTCAATCACCACCAAACCTAATGTGCCACCAAAGTTTCTAGCGATACGACGTGCGCGAGCGCGTAATTCCAGACTAGATAAGGCGCCTGTCTCATCAATCAAAATTTGGGTATTACTCAAGCGAGCAATCGCGTCGGTCACACGTGGCCATTCATCATCCTGCAACTTACCGGTACGCATCCGACCTTGATCAACACGCCCTACCGATCCCAATAAACGTGCCGCCAATTGTTCCCCCGACATCTCCATTGAGAAGACAACGACCGGCAAACCTTCAGCTAAGGCAACGTTCTCAGCAATATTCAAAGCAAATGCAGTGTTGTGGGTAACGACGTAATCATTCGTTACATAAGTTCTTTGGGGATGGCTCACTGAAATACATTGCGCCTCAGATATTCTGGATGGCTCTATCTTCGAAAATGAGAGTCTACGTTGACGATGCCAGCTTGCCCTCAATCTTTCTTTCTTTTCAGGCAAAGTAAAAGCTTGGAAGCCAGATGCAAAGCTCATGTTCAAAACATAAGATAAGCGCCCCTGCTTTTTCTCACCCTTATAGGTATAACTAGATTGTTTATTGGAGATAGAACAAAAGCCGCCCAATGATCTAGCTAAATTTGCAACGTCTTCGGCCAACTGCTTGCTAACAGTGCAATAGCGTATAGAACCCCACTTCTCAATCCAGCCATCGGTGTCCATCAAACCTTGGAATAATGCGAGACGTGAATTTTTGTTAGCCTCAAGATATGTAGCGGGAATATATTTATCAAAACTCCGGCTACCTAGTAGATCTAAATCTTGCAATGCAGATCTAAAGTAATTTGCTTGAACTGCTTGGCGCTCGCCGTTAACGGTAAGTCTAGCCTTAGACACCAATCTCCAGTCATAGGCATTAGCGTGAACCAATTCCATCTCATAGCTAGCCAGCGCATTCATGCGCTCTTCAAGCTCTGGAGACTGAGTTGAAAACATTACTGAACTGTGAGACAGGGCTAGCGTTCCATCGCCTAGCAATGCACCCAATACCCATGGATGAATTGGTAATGCATTTGAGTGCCCAAAATCGCCAGAGACTGGATCAATCCACAATCTATTTTTATAGCGAACACATTGAAGCATTTCCATCAAGCGCGCGGTATTAATAACGCGCGGCTCTGACCAATCACGATACATCACGCGCCATAGATGCTCATCACAACACTCGGCATGACGGCCATCGGAAAAAGTAACCTTGTATATCTGCTTAGTGCCCTGCGGATAAATGCCAGTCACCATTGAATGTTGGCCATCAACAGAAGCGAGGCGATCACCGAAACGCAAATCACCCATCAGCTTCCAGCCATCAACTGTTTTTACTTTTGCGTCTAAAGGCTGTGCTTTACCCATAGAAGGACGACCCGCAACAATCACTAAGTCGCCTTTTTGCAAACCACTAGTTTGTTTATCGAGATCAATAAATCCAGTTGCAATTCCAGTGATATCACTGCCACCTTGACGGTTATAAAGCTCGTCAATGCGTGCAACCACTGTGCGCAATAAAGGCTCGATTTCAAGGTAATCGGCTTTACGACTACCCTCTTCACCAATTTGCAAAATGCGGGACTCTGCTTCATCCAAAAGCGTTCTGACGGAACGGCCCTCCGGCACAAATGCGGAGTTAACAATATTGTCTGAAACTTCAATTAAGCGACGCAGAATGCTGCGATCACGAACAATATCGGCATAGCCTTTAATGTTGGCAGCACTAGGAGTGCTTTGCGCTAATGAATTGAGGTAATCAATACCCACTAAATCGCCACCCTGCTCTGATTTAACCGCTTCATGCACGGTAATCACGTCAGCAGGATGATTGTCGCCAACCAAACGAGCAATGACCTTATAGATCAAAGAGTGTTCAGGGCGATAAAAATCTTTTTCGTTGAGGATGCCGCCCAGGCGATCCCAGGCAGTGTTGTCAATCAGTAGACCGCCGAGCAAAGATTGCTCGGCTTCTACAGAATGCGGCGGTACTTTGAGAGCCTGCACGACTGGATCCCCAGAGCCCATCATGCCAGGATTCGACGCAACGGAACGTGAACGGGATTCAGCCATGAGGCTAGTGTACCGATTTAATACTTAAGCTTGCTCGCCAGCTACACGGACAGTGATATCAGTCACTACATCAGTATGAACAGCTACTGCTACAGGGTGATCACCAACCATCTTTAATGGGCCAGTAGGCAAACGAACAGAAGATTTTTCAATTGCAAAACCTTTTGCTTTCAAAGCATCAGCGATGTCATGATTGGTTACAGAACCAAACAAACGACCGTCAACGCCCGCTTTTTGACTGATTTCAAGAACCAAGTCCTTGAGCTTTTCGCCAACCGCTTGCGCAGCAGCCAACTTCTCAGCAGCCAATTTTTCTAACTCGGCACGACGCACTGCAAAATCAGCAATTGCTGCTTCAGTTGCACGACGCGCTTTGCGTTGTGGAATTAAGAAATTGCGAGCGTAACCATCTTTCACGCGAACTACATCGCCGAGGTTGCCCAAATTTGTTACTTTTTCTAAGAGAATGATTTGCATTGAGGGCTCCCAATTATTTCTTATGTTGATCGGAGAATGGCAGCAAGGCCAAGAAACGAGCACGCTTGATAGCAGTGTCTAACTGACGCTGATACTTTGCTTTTGTGCCTGTCAAACGAGCAGGAGTGATCTTAGCGTTTTCGCCAATGAAGTCCTTCAATGTGTCTACATCTTTGTAGTCGATCTGTTCAACACCAGCAACAGTGAAACGGCAATAACGCTTACGCTTGAACAATGGGTTCTGAGCTGGTTTCTTTTTGAAATCGGGTTTCTTTCCAAACGCCATGATGATTTCCTCTTTAATTTTTCAATTGAATATGGGTAATATGGAAAACAAGTCTTTGATTACGCAGGGTCTTGGGTGCCATGAATCCTTCAAACACTGCCTCGGCTCCTAAGTCCATTTGCTCAAGATCCTTTTGTATCGGACCAATTGCTATGGCTTCAACACTCATCTGAATTTTCCTTGCCACTCCTACCTCGTTTGCTACGCCGCTATGTTCTAGCTGGCAATGCATCACCGGTATTCCTGCTGGTGTAAATCGAATCGCGTCTTTAGCTACCAAGAATGCAGTTAGGGTGAAATGATTCAACGCCGTTCCGCCACTCAGATACGTTCTCTAGTCTGTGTATTCCTC
>Ga0364893_10128_pt1 | contig 48642 bp, 43 predicted proteins | sample ExccelJu500001D3_FD_206943 | JGI IMG/M metagenome (GOLD analysis project Ga0364893, IMG submission 206943) | Enriched cells from Trout Bog Lake Hypolimnion, Wisconsin, USA - BchlTB.July16.5000.01.D3 | ecosystem: Environmental > Aquatic > Freshwater > Lake > Hypolimnion/Profundal zone | place: USA...
CTGGATCTGGAGCTTACAGCTGGGGGGTATAGGCACCTTGCTTACCGGGGTTAACTTCTTTGTGACCATTGTGCGGCTGCGCGCGCCGGGCATGACCATGATGAAAATTCCCGTGTTCACCTGGGCCATTTTGGTCACCACCGTACTCATCATGCTGTCTTTTCCCGTGCTCACCGCCACCTTGGCGCTGCTCACCCTAGACCGCTACTTGGATATGCATTTCTTTACCAATGGCATGGGGGGTAACCAGATGATGTTTACCAACCTGTTCTGGATTTGGGGTCACCCTGAAGTGTATATCGTCATTCTGCCCGCTTTTGGCATTTTCTCGGAGGTGGTGTCCACCTTTTCAAACAAACGGCTCTTCGGTTATGTGTCCATGGTGTATGCCACCATCGCCATTGCGGTGTTGTCCTTTGTGGTATGGCTGCACCATTTCTTTACTATGGGCGCGGGGGCGGATGTAAACGCCTTCTTTGGAATTGCCACCATGATCATTTCCATCCCCACAGGGGTGAAGATGTTCAACTGGTTGTTTACCATGTTCCGCGGCCGCATTGAGTTCACCACGCCCATGTTGTGGAGCTTAGGGTTCATCGTCACCTTTACGGTGGGGGGCATGACCGGTGTGCTGCTTTCTGTTCCCGGTGCAGATTATGTCCTGCACAACAGCGAGTTTTTGGTGGCGCATTTCCACAACATGCTGATCCCCGGCGCTCTGTTTGGTTATTTTGCTGGTTACAGCTACTGGTTTCCCAAAATGTTTGGCTTCCAATTGGATGAAAAATGGGGCCGTCGCGCGTTCTGGGCTTGGCTGTCTGGTTTTTATCTGGCCTTCATGCCGCTCTACGCCTTGGGATTTATGGGCATGCCGCGTCGCTTAGAGCATTACGACAACCCCGTGTGGCAACCCTACCTCATCGCGGCCCTGCTGGGCACCGCCTTGGTGGCCTTGGGGATTTTCTGCCAGGCAGTGCAATTGTTTGTCAGCATTCGCAACCGCAATGCGCTGCGTGATACCACAGGCGACTTGTGGAACAGTCACTCACTGGAATGGTCCACCACATCGCCTCCGCCCTTCTACAACTTTGCCAAATTGCCCCAGATGCACGCCTTAGATGCCTTCGCGCATATGAAAGAGCAGGGTATTCCCCATCGCGCCACAGCACCTTTCGCACCCATTCATATGCCGCGCAACACGGGCGTAGGCGTGGTGATGGGTGCTTTTACCTTTGCCTTCGGCTTTGCCATGATCTGGTACATCTGGTGGCTGGCAGTGGTCAGCCTTATCGCCCTGTTGATAACAGTGGTGATGCGTGCCAATGATGAACATGTGGATTACATCCTAAGCGCGGATGAGGTGGCTCGTATTGAACGTAATGGTCTGCCCCACAGCGCGCAGGCTCCCTCCACTGCGGGCGCCCCGGAAGGTACTGCTGGCGAAAAACACAGTCACACCGGCGGCACCCATGACCTCGCAACCCAAGGACGAGAATAATGACTGCACATATATTATCCGCACCCGAAGCCTCTCTGGTGCACCACGAGGACCACACTGAGGCGCATTCCGATAACGCGGTATTTGGTTTTTGGGTTTATCTCATGACCGATTGCATTCTCTTTGCCTGCCTGTTTGCCACCTACGCCGTGTTACGCCACAACTACGCTGGTGGACCCACTGGTAAAGAGTTGTTTGACCTGCGCTATGTGTTCATCGAAACCATGGCGCTGCTGCTCTCCAGCTTTGCCAACGGCTTTGCCATGCTGTCCCTGTACCGACGAGAACGCGCCACCACCGTCCTGTGGCTTATCGTGACTGCGGCTTTGGGTTTAAGTTTTATTGGTATGGAAGTGAGTGAGTTTGCTCACCTGATCAGCGAGGGCAATGGTCCTGACCGCAGCGGGTTTCTGTCCTCCTTCTTTGGGTTGGTGGGCACCCATGGCTTGCATGTAAGCGTGGGTTTGATCTGGATGACCGTCATGATGGTTCAGCTCATCTTTAAAGGCATTACCCCTGCCGTCACCTCACGCTTGCAACGGTTAAGCTTGTTCTGGCATTTCTTGGATATCATCTGGATTGGTGTATTCACCATTATTTACCTCATGGGAGTACTTTAATATGAGCGCACATTTAACGGAAGATAGCGGCGACTCGCACGGCTCACCGCGCGGCTATATTATAGGGTTCATCCTTTCGCTGGCGCTCACCTTGCTGTCCTTTGGTATTGTCATGTCGGGCAACTATGACGCCCTTGAGGCCACCGTGGTGATTGTTTCTGCCGCCGTGGTACAGATCGTGGTGCAAATGCATTATTTCTTGCATCTGGACCGCTCATCATCACAACGCTGGAATGTGATGGTGTTGGTGTACACCCTCATTATTATTGCCTTCTTGGTGGGGGGCTCTCTGTGGATTATGTACAACACGGGTGTTCGCATGATGCCCATGTCCATGGGCAGATAATGAATCGATTGAAACACTATGTGGCCCTAACCAAGCCTGGCATCATCATGGGCAACCTGGTTTCTGTGGCCGGCGGGTTTTTGCTGGGCAGTCGCGGTCATATTAGCGCAAGCACTTTTCTGGCCGTTATGCTGGGATTGGCCTTGGTGATTGCAGGAGGCTGCGTGCTGAACAACTGCATTGATCGCGATATTGACGCGCTTATGCAGCGCACACGCAACCGCCCACTGGTGCTGAAAAGCGTGACTCTGCTTGAGGCGCTGGTGTGGGGCGCGCTGCTTTCATTGTGCGGATTTTTAACGCTGATTCTATTCACCAACCCCTTGGCCACGGTGGTGGCCTTTGCAGGCTTCGTGATTTACGCTGGGCTTTATAGTTTGGGCTTAAAGCGCACACAACATGGTACTTGGGTGGGCAGTTTGGCCGGCGCCGTGCCTCCTCTGGCGGGCTACTGTGCCGCCAGCAATCAACTGGATGTGGCGGGCGCCATTTTGTTCGCCATGTATGTGGTGTGGCAATTCCCTCATGCCTACGCCATCGCCGTTCTGCATTTGCAAGACTATGCACGCGCTTCTATTCCTGTATTGCCCTTGGTGCGTGGGGTGGCGCGTGTGAAGCACGAAACGCCTGTGTATGTGGCGGCCTTTACCGCTTGCGCCTTGCTGCTGTTTTTAACCCACAACACCGGCTGGGGGTACTTGGTCGTGTTGTTGTGCTTGGGCGCGGCGTGGATACGCTCCACTTGGTTAAATCGCAACTCAGAAGATGATCGGCGTTGGGCTAAAAAGTCTTTCGTTTACTCAATTCTGATGATCATGGCCCTAAGCTTTATGATGTCGGTGGATTTTGTGGCTCCGCAAACGGGCTTTCAGGGTGTTGCTGCAGATTCTAACGGTTCACTATGGCGCGCCTCGAAGGCCGCACTCAACGGCCCCACTGGAATTTGATTGATGAATGACAGGCAACGCATTGCTGTCATCGGTTCTGGCATCTCTGGACTGGCCAGCGCCTGGCTACTAAACCCACATCACCACATTACATTGTTTGAATCCAGCGCCACTTTGGGCGGCCACACCAATACCGTGGACGTGCATTTAGAGGGCCTCACCCATCCGGTGGATACGGGTTTTTTGGTGTACAACGTGCGCACCTATCCCAACCTTATTGCCCTGTTCAATACCTTGGGCGTTGAAAGCGTTGAAACCGACATGTCCTTATCGGTTAGCCTTGAAAACCCTCGCTTGGAATGGGCGGGCAGCAATTTGGCTACACTCTTTGGGCAAAAGCGCAACTGGGTGCGCGGCGCTTTCTGGGTGATGCTCTACGACATACTGCGCTTTAACAAGGAGTGCGGCACCCGGCTTAATGCTCACGTCGAAGAAAATGATTCCCTAAAAGATTTTTTAGAAAAAAGGCGCTATTCAAAATCATTTTGTGAATGGTATTTGCTGCCCATGGCTGCCGCCATTTGGTCTTGCCCCACGGGTGAAACCTTGAACATGCCCTTCATTACCTTCGTCCGCTTTTGTCAAAACCACGGCCTATTACAAATTTTTAATCGGCCCAAATGGCGTACGGTAAAAGGCGGCGCCCGTGAATATGTCAAAAGGATGGCCGCTGAGCTGCCTGATGTGCGGCTTCAATGTGCCATCACTCAGGTTACAAAAACCGAGCACGGTTTCAGCGTGACGCACGCAGCCGGTACAGAGGTTTTTGACCAAGTGGTGATGGCCTGCCACAGCGACCAGACGCTGGCCATTCTGGGGGACAGCGCCAATGCCGAACAAAGGGCTGCGCTGGCCGCCATTCGTTATCAACCCAATCTGGCCATCTTGCATAGCGATGCCCAACTGTTGCCCCAGCGGCGCAAATTATGGTCCGCATGGAATTATTTTTCCGGCGTGGGCACACCGGGGGGGCGGCCCGTGGAAGTGTCTTATCTCATTAACCGTCTGCAACCATTGCCCTTTAAGGCGCCCGTGGTGGTGACCTTAAACCCACTGCGCGCGCCTGATCAAAATAAAATAATGGCTCAATTTCATTATGCGCATCCCGTGCTGGATGCCGCCGCCATAGCCGCACAAAAACAACTGGACCATTGGCAAGGACAAGGGGGCCTGTGGTTAGCAGGCGCATGGACCGCATACGGTTTTCATGAAGACGGCTTAAAGTCCGCGCTGCGGGTGGTGAACGGCATGGGCCTTCGTGCGCCCTGGCAAGAAGATGGTAGCACTACGCAGAATGTGCCACTGAGCGCCTAACACATGGGAATGCCCGCACAATTAATGGTAGGGCAAGTCATGCACCGGCGCCTTCGACCGGTCATCAATTCATTTACCTATCCGGTGTTCTATGTTCAATTGCCCTTAAGAGAATTAAATGCCACGGGCGGCGCATTTTTTTCCATAGACCACTTCAATCTGCTGAGCTTTTATCAAAAAGACCATGGTCCGCGCGACGGCACCGCACTATTGCCCTGGATTCAATCCTTACTGCGCCAACAAGGCCTCCCCACAGATGGAGAAATTATTCTTCAAACCTTCCCGCGCGTGCTGGGGTATGTGTTTAACCCTGTAAGCTTTTGGTTTTGTCACAATGGTGCGGGTGAATTGATTGCGGTGTTGGCAGAAGTCAACAATACCTTCGGTGGTACGCACAGCTATTTACTGCACCACCCTGAGGGCGGGCCCATGCAAAACGGGCAGGTGTGGGCCGCCAGCAAAGCATTTCATGTGTCCCCTTTTTGCACCATAGAAGGGGGGTATCGTTTCCGTTTTTATATGGGCGCGGAAAACTCTGTTATGCGCATTGATTACGACGATGCGCAGGGTGAGTTATTGTTAACCGCCATTTCAGGAAAAAACAAACCATGGTCAAACGCTGCACTGCTGGCAGCGTTTCTTCGCATGCCCTACCTCACCATTGGAATAATGGCGCGCATCCATTGGCAGGCGGTCAAACTCATCATCAAGCGCGTGCGTTTTATTGGTATGAACCCCCCTACCCCGCAATCAACACAGGAGAAACCTGGTGAGTAGCACATTGAGTTTGCATAACACCCAATCCATCTCGCGTGACGCACGTATGGTTATGGCTCTTCTTGAAAATCTCCAGGGCGGCATACTGGAACTTCGCTTAACCAATGGGGACAGCCACTCATTTGGCACCGGTGCAATCCGCGCCGTAATGCAAGTGCAACGGGACGCACTGTTCGAAAAGATATTGGCCCGTGGCGACATTGGCTTGGCGGAAGCCTATATGGACGGTGATTGGGATTCGCCCGATTTGGCTCAGTTGTTAACACTGCTGGCAGATAATCGTCAAAACCTGCGCAAGGCCATCTACGGCCGTTGGCGTCATCTCATTGCCGCGCGCCTTCGCCATTGGTTAAATGGCAATAGCCGCGCGGGCAGTAAGAAGAACATCATGGCCCATTACGATCTGGGTAATGATTTTTACCGCCTCTGGCTGGACCCCAGCATGACCTATTCCGGCGCACTTTTTGAAAGCGAAAACCTCGATGATCTTGAGGGGGCGCAAGCGGCTAAGTACCGCCGCGTTTTGCATCAACTGCAGGCGCTGCCTGGGCAATCCGTGCTGGAGATTGGTTGCGGCTGGGGCGGTTTTGCAGAAGTTGCGACCATGGAAGGGCTACAGGTCACCGGGTTAAGCTTATCGCCGGCACAACTGGCATGGGCCAGAGACAAGGTGCCACAAGCCCGTTTGCTGTTACAAGATTATCGCGATAACCGTCAGCAGTTTGACCATGTGGTGTCCATCGAAATGTTTGAAGCTGTGGGTCAGCGTTGGTGGCCCAGTTATTTTAAAACCGTGGCTCAGGCCCTGGTTCCATCCGGCAAGGCCGTCATACAGACCATCACCATACGGGACGACCTTTTTGCAGACTATCGTCGCGGTACTGATTTTATTCAACAGTATATTTTTCCCGGTGGCATGCTGCCTTGCGGTAGTGCCTTTCGTGAATCCGCACACCAACAAGGGTTAAAAATAGTGGGCGAACAGGCCTTTGGCATGGGTTACGCCCGTACCTTGGCCCTATGGCGCGACGCTTTTGATCGCCAATGGCAGCACATTGCCAAGCTGGGGTTTGATGACACATTCAGGCGCTTATGGCGTTTTTATTTAAGTTACTGCGAAGCTGGTTTTCGTTCGGGAAACATTGACGTTGTGCAATTTGAACTGAAGCACCAATAACCTTATTTTGGAGATCGTGCTATGAAAGCCCTACTCACCACCTTGCTTGCATTACTGGGCCTATCCGGATGTTCTACGCCGGCTGTGCAACAATATAGCGCCGAAAAACCAGTGCTTGATATCACCCATTACCTCAATGGTCACCTGGATGCTTGGGGCATGTTTCAAGGGCGCTCTGGAGAAGTTGTAAAACGGTTCCACGTGAGCATTAACGCCGTCTGGCAAGGGGATATGGGCACCATTGACGAACAATTCAAATGGTCAGATGGCACCGCCACCAGCCGCACCTGGAAAATCAAACGCCAATCCGATGGTCGTTTTCTGGGGAATGCTGATGACGTGATTGGGGATGCGATTGGAGAGGTTTCAGGAAATGCGCTGCACTGGCGCTACGTATTGGCCCTTCCTGTAGACGGCAAAGTCTACAATGTTGATTTTGATGACTGGATGTTTTTAATGGATGAGCGGGTGATGTTTAACCGCTCCACCATGAAAAAATGGGGTTTCAGCCTGGGTGAGGTAACCTTAATGTTTCAAAAACCATGAACCCCAAAATCACAGATTGGTCCGGCAAACGCGTTTGGCTGATAGGCGCCTCCAGTGGAATTGGTGAGGCCTTGGCGCGTCAATTGCATGCACTGGGCGCTCGCTTGGCTCTCTCCAGTCGTCATCGGGAGCGCCTTGATGCGCTGGGCCTTAATGCGGCCTTAACCCTACCTTGCGACGCCACGGATGAGGCCAGCCTATTGAATGCGCGCGTTGCATTGCGTGAACATATGGGTGGTGTTGATATTGTTATTTACTTAGCAGGCGACTATCAACCCATGCATGCTGAGAGTTTTAACCTAGCGCAGGCCGAGCGCTTATTTAACGTTAATTTTATGGGCGCTTTAAAACTGACCTCTGCAGTATTAAACGATTTAACCGCGGGGGGCGGCATCGCCTTTGTCTCCAGCATGGCCGGTTATCGCGGCCTACCCAATGCCATGGCCTATGGACCCGCCAAGGCCGCCTTAATTAATTTTGCAGAATGTCTGTACTTTGACTTAGCGCCTAAAAACATTGGTGTGTGGATCATCAACCCAGGCTTTGTGGCCACCCGCCTTACAGCACAGAATGATTTCACCATGCCTGCCCTATTAACCGTTGAAGAGGCCGCCTTGGCCACCTTGCACGGTTTTAAATCCGGATCGTTTGAAATTCATTATCCCAAACGCTTCACGCGGCTGGTAAAACTTTTTTCATGGTTGCCCTACCGCTGGTATTTTTATCTGGTCCGCCGTCTGGGAGGAGGTTAATGATGTTAAACCCACTGATTCAATTTTACGAATCCCTCACACCGCAGAGTATTGCGCAGTTTTCACAGCACTATAGTGAGGATGCGTACTTTAAAGACCCCTTCAATGAAGTGCATAATCTGCCCGCCATTCAACGCATCTTCACCCACATGTTTACACAAGTGGATTCACCGCGCTTTATGGTGCTGGAGCATTTTGAAAAAGAAAAGCAGATCATGCTGATCTGGGAGTTTCACTTTCGCGGACGCCAACCGGGTATGCGTCAGGATCAAGTGATTCGGGGTGTGAGTCACCTTAAAGCCAATGCGGAGGGCAAGATCTGCTTCCACAGAGACTACTGGGACGCCAGCGAAGAGCTTTACATGAAGATCCCAGGGTTCGGTCTGCTGATGCGCGCCCTACGGCGGACGCTGTCCGCCTGAGGCATTTGCTCAGAATGGTTTTGGCTTAAAAACGGTATCCCGCACCCAAAAAGACCAAGGTATTGCCCAATTTTAAATTGGTGGTGGACGCAGGCCCTGCGGGAGCTGGGTAATTAACCAAATTATTGATGTGTAAAGTGGTCGTGGTGTAGGTGTAACTGAGCGACCCAGTGAGAAAATAATTGCTGTTGAGTTCGTAGTTGGCCCCCAGACTGGCCACCCAACCCCAAGCCGAATCAATACTGGCGCCTGTAGGCGCCAAGCCCTGCCCGGCAGTATTTAAGGTCAGGCTGTTAAACGCGGTATAAATAACACCGGCGCCCACATAGGGTCTAAAAGCGTCCTTGGCATCCAGGAAATAATAGCGGCCACTCTTTGAAGGTTCATGATTATCTCCCTTAATTATTATTGGGGTTAGCCAACAACTCGCGCGCCTCACAAGACGCAGTCTAACCCACCAGCCACTTACAATTTGTAGCATCCTCCAAAAGCAGTTTAATTTCAATCCCCAACGCATGTTGTCGATCTAGAGTGTATCCCTCTCACAACACCTCAAACACCCCGGCAGCGCCCATGCCGGTACCGATGCACATGCTCACCAGACCATACTTTCCGCCAGTGCGCTTCAGACCATGCAGCAAAGTTGCGGTGCGTATGGCCCCCGTGGCGCCGAGAGGGTGCCCCAGAGCAATGGCACCCCCCAGTGGGTTAATTTTTTCTGCATCCAGTTGCAAGTCGCGGATCACCGCCAAAGACTGGGCAGCAAAGGCTTCATTGAGCTCAATCCAATCCAGCTGATCCTGGGTGATGCCCGCGCGCTGCAGCGCCTTGGGAATAGCGGCCACGGGGCCCACACCCATAACCTCCGGTGCCACCCCGCACACAGAAAAACCCATAAAGCGTGCCAAGGGCGTTAGGTTGAACTGTTTTAATATTTTTTCCGAAACCAATACAACAGCTCCGGCACCATCGGACATTTGCGAACTGTTTCCGGCAGTAACCGAACCCTGCGCTGCGAAAACGGGTCGCAGTTTGGCCAGGGTTTCCAAGGTGGTTTGCGGGCGAGGGCCTTCGTCTTGATTAATCAGGCGCTCCGCCACCCGCACCGCCCCACTGCGCAAATCGGGCACATGGGTGCGCACTAAAAATGGTGTGATTTCGGCATTAAAATGGCCAGCGGTCATAGCCGCTACGGCTTTTTGATGGGAGGCCAGTGCAAAGGCATCCTGATCGTCGCGAGAAATTTTCCACCGTTGCGCCACGATCTCTGCTGTCAGGCCCATGCCATAAGCAATGCCGATGGTCTGCTGATGCTCAAAGACGGCCGAATTGACGGACGGCTTATTGCCCATCATTTGTGGCATGGCGCTCATGGATTCCACACCCGCGGCGATCATCACATCCGCGTCGCCTAAGCGTATTTTCGCGGCCGCATCCGCCACTGCTTGCAAACCAGAGGCGCAGAATCGATTAATGGTGACGCCGGGCACTGTGTTCGGCAAGCCTGCCAACAAAAGACCGATTCGAGCCACGTTTAACCCTTGCTCGCCTTCTGGCATAGCGCAACCCGTGATCACATCTTCAATCAACGCTGGATCAAGGGTGGGCTGGGTTGCCAGCGCGGCCCGCAAGATGGCGGCCAGCAGGTCATCAGGGCGAGTGGTGACGTAATGGCCATTGCGCTTGGCAGTGGCCAAGCGCGTTGCGGAAACGATGTAAGCGTCCTGAACTTGTTTGCTCATAAAAACTGTCCTCACAGAATTTGTTTAACCACATTCAGTTGCGCAAAGGTTTGCCGGTTTCCAGCATATGCTGGATGCGCGCCTGAGTTTCCGGGGTTTTTAACAACTGCATAAACTCGCGGCGTTCCACCGTAAGAAGCCATTCTTCATCCACCTTACTTCCGGCATCCACATCACCGCCGCAGAGGGCCGTGGCGGCAGACTTGGCAACGCAGTAGTCATGGGCAGAAATCATGCCGCCTTCTCTCATGTTAATCAGCATCATCTCGAAGTTGGCAATGCCGTTGCGTCCCGCCACGGTTACCTGACGCGCCTTAAGCCGTGGAACATATCCCGCTTCAGCTAGCGCGCGCGCCTCCCTAAGGGCCACGTAAAGCAATTCGTGGTGGTTAAACAAAATGGTATCAGTGGGTTTGGCAAAACCCGCCCGCACCGCCTCAAAGGCGCTCTTGGACACCTTTGCCATGGCGATGGCCATGAAGGGTGGTTGCAGAAAATGAAACACTTCCCCCGGCGTTTCTGTGCGCGCCGCTTGTTGGGCGGCCGCAATGGCAAATTCCTTGCACCCACCTCCGGCGGGAATCAGGCCCACACCGGCTTCCACCAGACCAATGTAACTTTCCAGCGCCAAGACGCGCCGGCTGGCGTGCATCACAAACTCGCAACCCCCTCCCAAGGCCATGCCCTGCACCGCCGCAACCGTGGGTATCTGGGCATATTTAAGCGCCTGGGAAGCGCGTTGAAATTTCTCCACCGTGGCCTCAAGCAGATCGAAAGCACCCATGGCACAAGCTTGCGACACCTGTTGCAAATTGGCGCCCACCGCAAAGGGTGCTTCATGCCACAACACCACGCCCTCCAACTGTTGTTCGGCCAAGGCGATGGCCGCCAGTAGGCCGTCCAGCACTTCTTCACCCACGGTGTGCATTTTGCTTTTGAAGGAGAGAATGCCAATACCGGAATCGGCGGCATGGGTCCAAAGCCGAACACCCTCGTTTTCCCACACCGTGGTGCCGCGATCCGCTTTGGCTTCGCCCAGTACCGTTTCCGGAAAAAGTTGCCGTTGGTAAACCGGCAAGGCGACGCGCGGGCGCAGGGTTTTGGCGCTTGCCGACCATGACCCCTGCGGAGTATGGACACCTTCGCGTTCAAATACCCAGTTGGGCAATGGGGTACTGCTCATGGCCCGACCTGCGGCAATGTCCTCGGCAATGGCTTGGGCAATGCTTGTCCACCCCGCCACTTGCCAAGTTTCAAAGGGGCCCAAGCTCCAACCAAACCCCCACCGTATGGCAAGGTCAATGTCGCGCGCATTGTCGGCCATATGCTCCAGCTGCACCGCGCAGTAGTGAAACAAGTCGCGATAACTGGACCATAGCAACTGGGCTTGCGGATGCGCACAATTGCGCAACGCGATCAATTTTTCTGCGGGGTTTTTGAGCTTCAAGAGGGCATCCACCTCAGGGTCCACCTGAGCCCCGGCAGGACGATAATCTTGCTTAACCAGGTCGAGCACCAGAATTTCCTTACCCACTTTTTTGAAGACACCTGCCTTGGTTTTTTGTCCCAGCGCGCCCTTCCCAATCAGCGCCGTCAGCCATGGCGCCGGAACAAAGTAGCTGTGCCAGGGGTCATCGGGCAAGGTGTCGTGCATGGTTTTTACCACATGGGCCATAACATCCAGCCCCACCATGTCGGCCGTGCGATAGGTGGCACTCTTGGGGCGGCCAATCCTCGCTCCCGTCAACGCATCCACCTCATCAAACCCAAGGCCCAGTCGCGCGGTGTGATGGATCACGGCCAGTATGGAAAAAACACCGATTCGGTTGGCAACAAAATTAGGAGTATCCAGAGCCCGTATCACCCCCTTACCCAGGCGTGAAGTAAGCCAGGTTTCCAGGTGATCCAGTAAGTCTGGGTCGCCATAATGGGTGGGTATGAGTTCCACCAAGTGCATGTAACGCGGGGGATTAAAAAAATGGATGCCGCAAAAACGCCGTTGCACTTCCGTGGGCAGAATTTTTGCGAGTTCGTTGATCGACAGCCCAGAGGTATTGGAAGCAATCAGCGCATGGCCGGCCAGGTGTGGCACAACCTTTGCGTACAGATCTTTTTTCCAATCCATGCGCTCGGCAATGGCTTCAATAACCAGATCGCATTCACCCAGGCGCGGCAGATGCTCCTCATAGTTAACGGCTTCAATAAGTTGCAGGTTATCGGGGTTTGCCAAGGGTGCGGGTTCCTGCTTCTTAAGCGCGCCCAACGCCTTCTTCACAACGCCGCTCTTGTCTCCCTCAGGAGCGGGCAAGTCAAACAGAAGCACTTCCACATTGGCGCTGGCCAAATGAGCTGCAATCTGAGCCCCCATGGTGCCGGCCCCAAGCACGGCTGCTTTTTTTACGATCAATCTTTTCACTGCCCATCTCCCATTAATATTGACTGTTGCCAGAAAATTTCATCACAAGGCTAATCCTGCCACCTCACGGGCAACCGTATGGGTTGCGCTTACATGACGCTGGGCCGCAGTGGTCACATCATAGTCAAATGGAAAATCATCCACGTGCACCACCTTGTCACGCAGTTCATCGCGTTTCTGCAGCAGAGCATACTCTTCGGCATTGACCACGCCCTGTTGCCAAGCGGCATGAGCCATATCGCGCACATTGGCCAATGGATTATCGGCAAACAGGCCGCGCTTCTCAGCCTCACGCACCTTGGCATCTATAGGCTCGGCAGCAATAGTGGCCGCAAGCGCCAACTCAAGAGCGCCCACCGGTTCATCGGCGGTGGGCGGAATGTAACAGCCTTCCGTAAGACGATCGCGAGTGGCCGATGGTGCAATCAATAGTTTCGCCACTTGGCGCCCAATTTCGTCGGAGGGCACCGCATAGGGGTGCCCAAAGGGAAAAATAATCCTATACAAGAAGCGGCCCACCCCTTTGTTGGGATAGTTGGCCAAAAGTCCGTCAAACGCCTCTTGCGCCTGAAACATAGCATTCCAGACGCTCCAATGGAGCAGCGGTGCATCGGCCTGTTGCTGTCCTTCATCCTGGTAACGCTTTAAGCTTGCCGAGGCCAGATACATTTGCGAGAGAATACCCCCCAAACGCGCGGATAGTTTTTCACGGCGCTTCAGGTCTCCACCGAGTACGAGCATGGACACATCAGCAAGGAAGGCAAAAGCCGCTGAAAAACGAGTGAGTTGCTGGTAATAGCGCCGGGTTTCCGGTGCCGCGCATAAGGCTGTGGGGGCAAAGCGCGAGCCCGTCAGTGCGTACCCCAAGGCGCGTATACCATTACGCAAGGTGTAACCCGCATGGGCAAATAAGGCGGCATCGAAATCGCGCAACCCTTGTTGGGTATCCGTATGGCCTGCCGCCTGCATTTCCTTTAAAACAAAAGGATGGCAACGAATGGCGCCCTGACCAAAAAGAATCAGACTACGGGTCAAGATGTTGGCGCCTTCCACGGTGATGCCTATGGGTATCTGCTGATAGGCGCGGCCCAGAAAATTGGAAGGGCCAAGGCAGATACCCTTGCCGCCCAGTATATCCATGCCGTCGTTCACCACCTTGCGCGCCAGTTCGGTAACATGATACTTGGCGATAGCAGAGGCCACCGAGGGCTTTTCGCCCAAATCAATGGCGCCGGCGGTCATGCTGCGGATGGCATCCATCCCGTAGGTATACGCCCCGATACGGGTCAGGGCTTCTTCCACCCCTTCAAATTTGCCCACCGCCATTTTGAACTGGCTGCGAACCCGCGCATAAGCACCCACAGAACGAGCGGTTAGCTTCGCCATACCCGTATTGGACGAGGGCAGCGAAATGGATCGGCCGGCGGCAAGACATTCCATCAACATGCGCCAGCCCTGGCCCACCATGGTGGGGCCTCCGATGATGAAGTCCAGAGGCATGAACACATCTCGGCCACGTGTGGGACCATTCATGAACGCACCGTTAAGAGGGAAATGGCGACGACCCACTTCAACCCCCGGATGGTCGTGGGGTACCAATGCGCAGGTAATGCCCAGATTCACTTTGTTGCCCAGCAGATGATCCGGGTCATACATACGGAACGCCAAACCAAGAATAGTACAAACCGGTGCCAGGGTAATGTAGCGCTTGTCCCAAGTGACGCGCATACCCAGCACGTCGCGACCCTGCCACTGCCCTGTGCAGACGATGCCCACATCGGGGATTGATGCCGCATCAGAGCCCGCCCAAGGGGACGTGAGCGCAAAGGCCGGAATTTCCACCCCCCGCGCAAGACGGGGCAGATAGACGTTCTTTTGCTCCTCCGTGCCATAGTGCAGCAGCAGTTCGGCAGGGCCCAGGGAATTGGGCACCATCACCGACACCCCCAAGGCCGAGGAGCGTGTGGACAGTTTGGTTACCACTTGCGAATGAGCGTAAGCAGAAAATTCCAGGCCCCCGTATTTCCGTGGAATAATCATGCCCAGAAAGCCCTTGCTCTTGATGTAATCCCAAGCCTGCACCGACATGTCATAACGCGTTTGCGTACATTGCCAGTCATCCACCAAGCGACAGGCTTCATCCACCTCATGGTTAAGGAATTCTTGCTCGGCAGCGGTCAAAACCGGCCGGGGATAGCGATGCAATTTTTGCCAATTGGGATTGCCGCAAAACAGTTCGCCCTCCCACCATACGGTACCGGCTTCCAACGCCTCGCGCTCGGTGTCGGACATTTGCGGCAGAATTTTTTTGTAGATGGCGAACAGAGGTGCAGTTAGTACCGATCGCCGAAGGGGGCGCACCACCAGCAGCGCGATCAAGGAAAGGCCAAACAAGGACAGTAGAAATGTCATCATGTTCCGTGTCCTTCATACAGTTGTGTGATTTCATTTTCATAATGGCTCAACACACGCGCGCGCTTAAGTTTTAACGTGGGCGTCATCAAACCGTTTTCGATACTCCAGGGTTCTGCCAACAACAATACCCGGTGCACCTTGGCATAGCCCGGAAATTCCTTTATTTTCTCCGCCACGCGCAGCAATACCTGCTGTTTTACGCGGGCATCTTGCAAGGATTCCGGCAAATGTTCTGGCACACCCAATTGCTGTGCAAACGCCTGCCACTGCTCAGGGTTGACTACCGCCAGCACCGCTAGCGCAGAGCGCCCCTCGCCCACCACCATCACCTGGTCAAACAGGTGATCGCGCAGAATAGCGGCCTCCATATTGGAAGGCGGTACCTTTTCACCATTAGCCAACACAATAATTTCTTTTACGCGCCCGGTGATGGTGATGAAACCATCGGGGTCAATGCTGGCCGCGTCACCGGTGGTCAGCCAGCCCTCTTGATCTATGGTAACTGCTGTAGCCTCAGGATTATTCCAATAGCCCAGCATATTGCTAGGCCCCCTCACCAACAGCGTGTTCTGCTCGTTAATGCGCACCTCAATGCCTTCCAGAGGCTGCCCCACCGTGGAGGGTCGGTTATGACCCTCAGAATTGGCGCTGACCACCGGGCTTGTTTCGGTCATGCCGTAACCTTGTAAAAGTGGCAGACCCAGCGCGATGAAGAGACGCGCCACTTTGGGCGGCAGAGGTGCGCCACCACTAACAGAAAGACGCAGTCGCCCCCCCAATCTATCCATCACCTTGTCAGCTACCAACCGCTTAAGTACTGGCCACAACAAATGTTTGGGGCTCCAGCACCCTTCCCCTTGCTGATATTCAAAACGATCCCAACCCACCTCCACAGTGAATGCAAAGAGTTTATAGGCAAGTGACGAAGACTCTTTCAGTTTGGCGTGAATGGCATTGTAGATACGCTCGTATATCAGCGGCACGGCCACCATGATGGTGGGGTGGATAAATTTCAGGTCATCGGGCAACAAGGGAATAGAGCGGGAGTAGGCCACCGTACAGCCCGCTGTCATAAAATAAAAACCTGCCGTACGTTCAAAGATGTGAGACAGCGGTAAAAATGACAGTGCAACATCCTGCTGAAAGACGGGAATAGATTGCAATATAGTATAGGCATTATAAACAATATTGTGGTGCGACAGCATTACCCCTTTGGGTTTTCCAGTGGTGCCAGAGGTATAAATAATGGTAGCCAATTCGTCACGGTTGCGCTCCCGCTCAGGGCGCAATATCGCCTGAGAGGGCAGCCAATCACCAACACTTTGCAGCCGCGGCTCATGGGTGTCAGGCACTGAAGACAAGCTGACAAAACGCTGCACGCATCCCAGCTGCTCCATAACTGTGCCCAAGCCCTGCCACTGTACATCCGTCTCAAAGAACAGTACCTTAACCCCGGCATGGTTGACGGTATACGCAATATTGTCCGGCCGATCCACCACATACATCGGCACCACCACCAACCCCAGCGACAGGGCGGCCTGCTCAAACATGATCCATTGGGGACAATTGCGCAGCATCACGGCCACCCGGTCACCCACGGTTAAATCTTCTTGCAACAGTGCCGCCTGCCAACGCGCCACCTGTTCTTGCATCTGACTCCAGGTCAGCGTTAGCCAGGCCTCGTGATGGGTGTCGAAATAGCGGTATGCCACGGTTTGGGGCGAACGCTTCACACGCTCAAGAAACAGCCCGTGCAAGGTGATTGATTCTTCTGGATTGATGTAATGATTCACCATCATTGCTTAGTCAAGGAACAAATCATTAAACAAAGGCACCCCAGGGGTTACCGCATAAGGCCCAAAATCCTCCACCCCAGCTGTGCGCAGCACTTCCTCATCGATAAAAAAGTGGCCCGTACAGACCCGGCTGTTCTGCGTCAGAATATGGTGAGCCGCATCCGCCACGATGGAGGGATGGCGCGATGCGCGCAGAAGTGCTTCAGGAAAGTTAAACTCGATGGCAGCAGTGGCAATCAGGGTGCGGGGCCATAAACAATTCACAGCGATGCCATCCGCAACAAATTCTTGCGCCATGCCCAAGGCGCAGAGGCTCATGCCGTATTTGGAAATGCTGTAGGCCACATGTGGGGCAAACCACTTTGCGTCCATATGGAGCGGTGGAGAAAGATTGAGAATGTGGGGGTTGGCGGATTTTCTCAAATGAGCAATACAGGCCTGAGAAGCCAGGAATGTGGCACGCATGTTCACGCCCCACATCAGATCCAGACGTTTGGCTGAAGTGTTTAGAGTATCAGACAGCCCAATGGCGCTGGCATTATTGACCAACACATCAATTCCACCAAAATGCTGCACTGCCAACAAAACCGCCGCCTGTAATGCGGTTTCGTCACGCACATCAAGCTGAATGGGCAGTGCGCGACCTCCCGCCTGCTCTACTTCGGCTGCCACACTATGGATGGTACCGGACAGCTTGGCATGGGGTTCAACTGTTTTTCCGGTAATCACCACATGGGCCCCATCGCGGGCGCATCGTAGGGCAATTTCGCGCCCAATGCCCCGCGTGGCACCCGTAATAAAAACCGTTTTTCCGCGCAGACCAGTCATTGCGTAACCTCAAGCTACCCATCTGTTCATCATACCCATCAAACCTGTCAACCAGCGGCAAATACCATTCAAGTATGTGACGGCATATCGGCCATTTTTGAATATTACGATACGTTTCTGATTGACCAATGGGGGGTATTGCATAATGGCAACCATCCCTACGATGGTGCAGTTGATTGCCTGAATCAACTGACGAAATCTGGAAAAAAAACAATCATACTAAGTAATTCTGGTAGACGTAGTGCCGAAAACAAAATTAGGCTTGAGAATATCGGTTTTACTAGGGAATGTTATACGGATCTCATTACCTCAGGAGATGTCGCTTGGCAGATGCTTGCATCTGAACAAGGATTATTAGGCCAATTTACTGGGAAGCGATGCCTCTTTCTGGCCAGCGATAACTCGGCTGAGTTCTCACGAGGGTTGCCGTTAATCCCTGTTAAGACCGTTGAGGAATCGGACTTGATCATTCTGGCTGGAATAGACGATGAAAGGCCTAATGATTACTATCTGGAACTCATTGAAGCGGGTGTGAATCTTGGTATCCCTTTAGTCTGCACAAATCCTGACTCAATGCGAATCACACATCATGGTCTTAAGCCAAGTGCGGGTTACATTGCTAAACAGTATCAAAATAAGGGTGGCACAACCTACTTTGTAGGAAAACCCTATCCGGAAATCTACGAATACTGCTTTAAACTCACCAACACTCATTCCTTGGATCGTGTCGTTATGATTGGCGACTCGCTGCATCACGATGTAACAGGAGGAAATTCAGTTGGCATAGATACAATGCTCATAATGGGAGGCGTGCACGCAGCCGAACTGTTGAGAGACCTCGAGCCGAAAAAAATCGCTGCAAATATCGCCAATCTTGCAAGACCTAGTGGCGCTTTGCCAGAGTGGGCATGTGATACTTTTAAATGGCAATAATCGTAACCCAGTGGGTCAATCGGCGACGCAACTCAACAGCCGTTGTGGGCGCAAAGTGTGAGTAGTGTTTTTCAGTAAGCGGGCGCCCATATCCTCCAGGCCAGATTTTTTCATCAGACGCGCTCCACTGGCGGCAATGAAATGTGCACCTGCCGTTCGCAGCACCCTTCAACAGAGCGTTATTGAAAAGTACCGGATACCCGCATAACGAATAGCCTGTTCGGGGCACCCTGATTAATGCCGAACAGTACGGCCGCACTATATTCCAGCCCATGACCATGACCTAGTCCCACTTCTCCGGAAAAACCGGGGCCGATCTGTCGTGCATTATCAGCGGGCAGGTAATAGGCTTCGATACCGGGCACAAAAGAGTCACGCACCTTATATCCAGCCATGTATGTTGCACGGAAGTCGAACTTGCCCGCCAAATCCATACCCACCTGCTTGGTCCAGATCAGATTGAGCCGCTGAAGAGTAGTCTCGGTTTCACGCTGCAGCAAAGGGCCCAACTCGACATTATTTGGCACACCCGGCAGGGTACTTCGGAAATAAGACACCAGGAATCCGGGATCGACCCAATAGGTGCCATGCTCAGCCAGTTGAAAGAAATTCTCTAACTCATAGCCATTCATATGCGTACCATTGGCCGGGCCATAGTTGAACGGTCCGTTATAGAGTTCCGCTTTCCACCACGAAGTAAAGCCATACCCAATGCCTACGCCAAATATCCCCGTACGATCAATGGTGGAATTGGCGTCACGGGTGTTGAAACCTCGCAGTTCAATCTCGGCTTCACCCTTGGTAACACTGGGCGAATAGACGACGTAATCATCGCCACCCAAGGCAAGCGGAGAGAAAATAATGGTCAGTAGCGTTGCAAAAAACAGGCGATGCCAGCAGAAAGTGGAGGACATTTTTTAGTGGAGGACCAGGTTGTTGGAGTGATTGCTCTAGCGATTCAAGTCTAAAGCGCGATTCCGATTAACGGATTCTGTAGCAAGATATTATAAATTGTAACAATTTATTATAACCCATAAAAATTGCTTATTATAAATAATTTGTTCACAGATGACTGCAATCAGGAATTACATAATCGACAGGTCTTGGTTGTGCTGCGACTCATCGAGGCTTTGCCTTCTGTGGGGCGGCTGCGTGCCCATGCCTGCCGGTCAGCTTTCTCCATAGTGGCCAGTCAGTCAAAACCAATTATGTGAAGCCGAATTCTAGGAAGCGGCAACCTCACCCTACCGGTTTGCTATGATATTGCTCACATGGTCATAGGATTGGGCCACACGAGGCGATTTGCCTTTGCCCAACAACACAACTCTAAAGTGGATTTTTATGGGTAAAAGCCGGCTAGAAGCTTTCAGTGATGGTGTTCTCGCCATCATCATTACCATCATGGTCCTCGAGATGAAGGTACCGCAGGGCGAAGATCTGACGGCATTGCAGCCGCTGCTACCGGTTTTTCTGAGCTATGTTCTAAGCTTCGTCTATGTCGGTATCTACTGGAACAATCACCATCACATGCTTCACGCGATGCATAACGTCAGTGGTGGCATCCTCTGGGCTAACCTGCACTTACTGTTTTGGCTTTCGCTATTCCCCTTCGTAACCGGCTGGATGGGAGAAAACCATTTCGCACCGGTGCCCAGTGCGCTCTATGGCGTGGTGTTGTTGATGGCAGCCTTGGCTTACTGGATTCTTGCTCAGGCCATCATTTCCGCCGAGGGGGAAAATTCTCTGTTGGCAAAGGCTATAGGTAGGGATCAAAAGGGGAAATTGTCGATCTTCATCTATGTGGCGGCTATTCCGCTGGCTTTCCTCAATCAGTGGATCGCCCAAGCACTTTATGTCGCAGTTGCTCTGATGTGGCTTGTGCCAGATCGACGAATCGAGCGGGTTTTGGGTTAAGCATACGGTAAGACGGAAAGAACTGTTAATTTATAGACCCGCAAAGCCGCCACCCTGAGTCCGATAACCAAACCACGGACAGCGGATTTCATCTACGCAGATCGCAGATCATTGCAAGATGCATTATGCCCGCTTCAACAAATTCACTTCCCACAGGCACGAATCCGAATCGGGTGTAAAAAGGTACGGCTTGTATTTGCGCATTCAGTGCCAGTTGCTGCACCCCATTCTGTTGGGCGGATATCTGTCCTATTTTCACTGTTCGATGGCAGAAGCGCAGCTTATTTCCCAATGGATTCAAATTCCCATGGCTTTTTTCCACTCTGGTGTGGGCTCTATCAGTCTACGGGTTTGAATATCGAATAATCCATAACTAAAAGTCGCCTCGCACGCAATTTCTCCCTGCGCATTAATCATCTGCTGACGTAATTTGAATACCCTCTGATGGGCTTTGCTTTCGGTTATAACACTCTCCAAAGTGACCGTTATTTCATCGCGCGCATGCAGCTCTTTTAGAAAGCTGATTTGGCAATCCAGCATCACTGGTCCCTTTTTATGATGCATGATTTGCGAAAGTCGATAACCATTTTTGGTGATGTAATCCCATCTCGCATCTTCAAAAATCTGCAAATAGGTTGCATTGTTAACATGCCCAAAAAAGTCAATATGGGTTTCTCGAATCAAGACCTTTGTTTCAAATCTGCTCATTTCAAACCCTCTTATCAAATTAATTCTGCTGTAAGCTCAGGCGTGCCGTTCTTGGGACTGTTGACTTTGGTGCTTAGCGCATACGCCACCATCAGTTGTTCGGAATATGGTGCAATCAAAGTTTTTTTTGGATACCGCGGTGCGTTGAGGATCCAACCAATTTTTATAGAATAGCTATTTTTAATCAATGTAGTAAGTAATTACCAAGGGGCATTTCAATGCTAAAACGCAACGCGATATTTAAGATAAACTTAAAAAACGGGGTGCTGGTTGCGCAATGGTTGCCAGGCTACTGTTCATTTTAATCCGGAACCGCATGCAGCGGCGGCTCTTGAACCAGCAGTTCAGTTGTGTGGAGCAATGATATGAAAAAACCACGTTGTGCCTGGTGCAGCGACGATCCCATATACCAAACCTACCACGATTCCGAATGGGGCGTACCGATACACCACGACCGATTGCTGTTTGAATTTCTGATCCTAGAAGGCGCACAGGCAGGACTAAGCTGGATTACTGTCCTACGAAAACGAGAACATTTCCGAATCGCTTTCGATGATTTCAATGCTGCGCGCATTGCCCGTTACGATGCGGCTAAAATTGAATCGCTCCTGCACAATCCGGGCATTATTCGCAACAGACTGAAAATTCAAGCCGCCGTTATCAACGCACAAAAGTTTCTGACGGTGCAAGAAGAATTCGGCAGCTTTGATTCGTTCATCTGGAAGTTCGTGAACAGCAAACCAAAACTCAATGCTTGGCGCAGTATCACCGAAGTCCCTGCCAGCACCCCTGAATCAGATGCGATGAGTCGCGAGCTGAAACAGCGTGGCTTTAAATTTGTCGGTACTACCATTTGCTATGCGTACATGCAGGCCACCGGCATGGTTAACGACCACACCACCGATTGCTTCAGACATAACCTGCAGAATTAACTGCCGATATTTTGATGTTGGGTGTACCCTAACTAGGCCACACCTGCGGCGAGTGCCGTTATGGTACGAGCAGGTATCAGAATCTGTGCGCTATAGTGACAGATTGCCAACTTCAGGAGGCATACCACCATGAATGAGAACCCATCCCATCAATCCAACCCGTCCGGGCAGCCTGAACAGGAACATTTTCATGCGGCAATCACGCATGTGGGGCATCAGCTTTCCACAGGCAGCATTGCTGTAAGCGCCGCCAAGGGAATTTTGTTCTGCTTCATTGAAACGTTGGGCACTCTGGTGGGCGACCCCGATCTTCCGGCGCATGCCCGCTCCGGCTATGAGGGGCTTTTGGAAACTGCGCGAGAATTGCGTGCAAAATTGGGGTGAACATTCATGACTGACCACATTCTTGTCATGTGTACGGCTGGTAATAAAATTAACGCCGATCAAATTGCATCAGAGATCATCAACAATCGCCTGGCTGCGTGCGCCCAGATCAGCCGGATTGAAAGCTATTACCGGTGGGAAGACCGGGCACATCACGACCCCGAATTCCTGATATTGATCAAGTCCAAAAAAGAAAAATTTCTGCAAATCGAAGCGCTTATAAAACAAATTCATGAATATCAGTTACCGGAGATTTCCGTTATACACATTTCCGGCGGATCGAAAGAGTACTTGTCCTGGATTGATGACTCTCTTGCCTGACAACTCAGCAAGGTGACCATGCCCAGCCAACGCAGGTCCGTCAACGCCATCACATACAAGGTTCCAGAAAAGATCATTACCCCCAATGCTAGCAGAACGATTGGCGCTCTAAGGCCAAATAAGCCACTGGCCCCCAAACCGATCAACCTCAAGGCGTGCAACATCTGATATTGGAAAGCACTCTGCTACCAACCCGGTTGAGTGGCGTTGAGTACATCACGAAAGCCGCGGCACTAAGCTGCCATTCGGAAGTATCAATTTCTGACTTTGGGCTTTGGCGGCGAAGTTTCTGGAGCATCGGATTTAGGATAGCGGATCACCATGATCTGTTCATCGGGTTCAAGCCAGAATTCACCGTGCAGCCCTTTTATATCGCCAGTGATCAATAGAATCAGGCCGTCCTCCTGCCGCACTTCAGTGACCGTTTCCCAAGCGAATGTGGGGTGGGTATTGGATCCAGACCCATTATAAATATGGTCGCTCACCCTCACCTCTGTCGCTGCCACAGTAATCTTACTGGTCATAATCCCCCCCATGACGCCTTGGTCTGTTGGCGCCGATCCTCATTTTGATCCCTACTGTGCAATGGATGGATATTGAGCCTTGGCCCACGCTACGGCTTTGAAAATAATTGTTGGCAAGGCAGCACAAAGATCAAAAGTCATTGAAATACATCAAGCATCGTTATCGAGCGTTTTCAAAAGATTACAAAATCACCCCCCAAAAGCACCCTTACCTTGGCGGTCATATTGCCCATAATGAACCCTCTGACTGCAACATGGTCAGATTATCACTTTACGAACCGGGGGCGACTTGTCTTCGACGGGGGTTACAAAGCAGCGCAGTGCATACCGAGGGTCAGTGACCTCGTAAACCCTTGGTAAAAACTGTACGCATTAGTGGTACAAGTCGCTAATCAACCTCATCCGCTTCGTGGAACTCGTCATGTTTTATCGGTGATCTTGCATCACATTCAATTCTGTCTTGAAGACTCTGTTGCAACCTGTACTGACAATCTTTTGCATGATTCTCTAGTAGCCCATTAATTGTAGTAGTCACAATTTTACAATAGGCACACCGATAAACATGTTTGTGTTCATCTACTTTTTCTTGGGGGTAGTCGATGTAGAAGGCTTTCATCATTTTCTTAATTCGTCTCTGATTTCTTCAAGAAAGGTATTCGTTTTAAAGTACCAGAAAACCTATTTCAGTCTTCCCGACCTTTAATTTTAGTAAAACGCCTTAAATGCCATGATTACGAGTTCAATATTATCCAATGTATCAACATTTTTACTGTCGCTGGTTCTTTTGAGTATTACACGCGAAGGTGGCCATTTATAATTTGGCAAACCTACCACTCAAAATTATGGCTAAGCGGCCGCTGGCAATTAGGCGACTACAAACCACGGCAATTTGGAAGCCTTCGCATCGAAGGTTACCGTCGCTCGACAACCCAGCCGTCGGTTTTTGGCACCGATCAGGCAATCAGCGAAATCGGCAGTGGTATCCTTCCAGACGAAAAGAGCCGCCTCAATGGCCGGTTCATCCTCGAATCGAACATCGGTCGCATCGAGCAAGCCCGAGATGGCTTCAATGATCATATGCTTCGGTAAGTTGTATCGGCTGCGCAGCACCCATTCGGTTTCCAGGAGAACCAACTGGCTCACGAAAACGCAGCGACCTGCCTTGACTTCACGCTTGATCAGCTTGCGTGCTTTCTCAAACTGAGCCTCATCATCTCGAACCAGGAAGCGAACGAGAACGTTGGCATCAATCCCCAGCATCACCGTGACAACTGTTCAACCGGAACGCTCTTGCGACCCTTTTTATGTAACACGCCCGCCAGTTCGGTAACATTCTTGGACTTAACGCGCATAACTACCGTGGCGTCCGGCATTAACGTGAACGTCATCCGGTCTCCGGCCTTCATGGAAAGACTATCCCGAATTTCCTTAGGAATTGTCGTTTGACCCTTGCTGGTCAGTGTGGCGTCATATGACATCGCAACCTCCTTTATTCCTTACTATTTTCAGTATAGTAAGGCGAGCAATTGATGTCAATATGTGATTAAAATCTGACTACGAAATTGAACTAAGTTTATGAGTCAAAATCGCATCGACGCCGACAATCTAAGTCAGATGTCATACACCTTCCGCATCAGCGATTCAGGCATCCCTTTATTTTGGTAAAACGATTTAAATGCCATGATTACGGGTTCAATGTTATGCGATGGGATAACAGAAGGGCGGTGGATCGACGATTTGGACAATGTTTGGACTGATAGCAAGGCTGATAATATTGCAATTGAGTACAGCTTTCCAGAATCAGTAGGTCATGGGAGGTATTTCTTTAGCATTCATGGTGGCATTCAATTCGACCATGGATTTGACACAGATAACAGGCCTAATGCGAAAAATAACCATGTCCATTGGCTCAGCGAAAAAGAGCTAGAAGCACTGTTAAAAAAATACCTATCAAGAAAAACCCAAGCCTGCTCCTACATTCAAATATTGTGATTTAGCCTTAACAAATAATGGGATTAAAATATGTAGCGCTAGATATCAAACAAGAACTACATCCCGATGGTATTCCAGAAACACTTTTTGCTCTTGCTTAAATCCACCTACGTTAATATTCCGGTCAATACCCCATTCATCAAGCAATGTTACGTTCAAATGTTCTGAAAAAATTAGGGCGCCGTTATCGGTAAAAGAAATGTAGCCCTTATCAAACAGATGATCTATATGGGGCGACAGCAATAGCCCGTTAAAGCCGCTTAACTTTTCAGTATCATTGGACTTTGCCCATGGTTTAATGTGGCTGGCAATTAAATGCCTAGGGTTAGAAACCTTTGTTATTCTGCACGACTTTTCCACCAATCTTAGCCTTGCTTTAAAAACCCCCTGCCCTCGTCTTGAATTAATAATTTGAGTCTTTTGGGTCTCTCCAATGTCGGTACGCATTTGCACTTCAACTTCCTCTTCGTGTTCGTCTTCTGGCAACTCATATTCTAGGTTATCTGATAAGGTATCAACGGCCATTTGTCCAACAATTCCAGAAAAAGCCAACAGTAATTCGGCCATTTCTTTAGGTATGCTCGCCAAGTACATCTGATTGCCTACACCGTTGGGCCTTATGGGTGAGTAAATGGCAGGTAGCGTTGGCGCAATAACATCCATATGGTCACTGGGTTTGAAGGCAGCGTGTTTAAGCTCTTCAAAGGCTACGTCAACCAACCAGCCGTCATTAAGCCAGTTGTTTCCAGTAGTGCCAAAAGGATTTATGCAAGAAGTTGCATTCTTGGTGACGACACCAATCGCTTTAATATATGTGCCAGCAAATGAAAAGACAACGTCACCTACGCGCATCTCTTTCATGTAGTTGTAGGAGACGTTACTACTGCCATCTCTGTTTGTTTTAGGAGACCACATGAAGTTACCAGGAACTTCCTGCTGATAGGTCTGGTTTTGACTAACCCACCAATAATTCCGTTCGAGTAATTTTATGTCCGGTGCCGCATCAAACAATAACGATACGCGCAACGGCTCAGAAATAAATCGATTAACAACCGCGTTGGCAACATCCCCGATTAACTCAGGATCACGTCGTAGCTCTTGATAAATTTCATCAATAAAACTTCCACTAACATTGCCTTGTGCAAGCTGGTTAGGTGTTGGTGTATTTTCAAGGGCTAATAATTCTGCAGGGGCCTCGATTGACCATACGCCGTCATTTTTTAGGCGCCAGAAAGGTTCGTTTCTCGTGTTTGAAGCGTTATCAGAACCATATTTTTCAAGTCGTTTTTTTAAATCATGATCCAGCTCAGAGAAGCTGAATTTATTTTCATGTCCCATTAATATTTTTTGCAGGACCAGCAAAACAAGAATGGGCTTATGGGGAGCGTAGCCATCGCCTAATCGCGCGCAATTGATATTGCTAAATCGCTTAATGATTTCAGCGTGGTTCATTATCAATCCCAGTAATTTGCATTTTCTGGAATAACCCACCTAACCCCTCCGCGAGGGTCTTTTTGATCGCCTGCATAACGCGGAATAAGGTGAATGTGTAAATGGGGTACTGTCTGCCCAGCAGATGGACCGTCATTAATGCCGATGTTATACCCATCGGGGTGATGTTCTAGCTGTAAAGCTCGCTTTGATTCATCAAGGAGGCTTAGCAGCCCTGCCCGTTCTTCTTGAGATATTTCAAAAAAGGAGGCCACGTGCCGGCGTGGAATAATGAGCGTATGTCCTGGTGACACAGGAAAGCCATCGCGAATGACCAATCCGTGGTCATTGCTGGCCACAATTCGCTCTGGAGGCAATGTGCAGAATGGGCATAAATCATTGGACATGATTAATGGAATTATATCGATATAGGCGTAGATGCGCTTAATTTACGTGAAGTGCCTCATCTCGGGCGGGATTGTGCCGGTCTCGCTCTCGCGATCCCGTCATCCTTCGCTACGCGCTCAGGACCGCCTATTCGGCGTCCAGCAACAGTCCACTGGACTGTTGCTAGTCGAACCCGGGACAGGTTCTGTTCACTCACCCTACCCATCAAATTAAAAAGGTCCTGACTCAATGTCAGGACCATTTTAATTTGGCGGAGAGGGCGGGATTCGAACCCGCGTTAGGTTATTCACCTAAACACGCTTTCCAGGCGTGCGACTTAAACCGCTCATCCACCTCTCCGAAGGGGCTGAATTATAGCATTGAATAGGTTGCGCACGGACCAAACCCACTGTCGTCGCAGCAACATCGTTAAGGCCACGAGGAAGAACAGCGCATGTAAGGGCCAAATACCCACCCACGGGGATATGCGCCCTTGCACCACCCAGGCCTGAAAAATGCTCATGGTGTTGTAGTACACCATGTAGGCCAGAAGCGCGAAAATCATGTTAGAAGACCGCCCGCTGCGGGTGTTGACGTATGAAAGCGGTATGGCGAACACCGCCAACACCATCAAACTAATGGGCAACCCCAAGCGCCAATGCATCTCGCCCCAACCATCTAAGGTGGGGTTGGCAATTAATTGCCCCACATTCATGGATTTCACCGATAACGCACTTAAACTGGCCCCGCGCTGCTCCACACGCAGCTCCGCTTGATCAAAATCCACCAAGTTATATTGCGTGGTGCCGGCTTTGCCCTCATAACGGCGCCCTTGTTGCAGCACCACGAAGCGATCCCCATTGGGGTGCGTGGTCACAAACCCTTTATTGGCCGCAATCACGCCCAATTTATTGTCCTGCACGGACTGCACGAATACGTTAGAGACCTTATCTTTGCTTTCGCTAATGGAATCCACAAAGAACACTTGGTCCGATTGTTTGGATTCGCGAAACACGCCCGGGGTAATCTGCGCGGTCTCGTCCCGACTGTCTAAACGCGTTTGATACTCGGCCTTCTTGCCAATGGCCCAGGGCGATACCACCACGCTCATCAGCCCCACCACCAAGGCCATGGGGACGGCAAAGGCCAACACGGGCCCCATAAAGCGCGTCAGGCTGACCCCCGAACTCATCCAAATAATCATTTCCGAGTCGCGATAACAACGGCTTAGGGTCATGAGCACCGCGGCAAACACCGAGGCCGATAAGATTACCGGCAAGTAGGTCAGCACGCCAAAAGCCACCATGGCGGCCACGGCGTCTGCGGACAGCGCGCCCCCTGCGGCTAAGCCCAACAGCTTCACCACGGTAACGGTGAGCAAAATAGCCACCAGCACCGTCAACGCCATCAGGGCGGTTTGGCTGAATTCCTTGCGTAGACTGCGGCTGAAGATCATGTTTTTGGTGGGTTTCTTTGACTTTTAAAGGGCTTTAACGGGATAATTTCCGATTGATTTACAACCCCAAGCTTATTTAGTGGAGACACACACCGTGGAATTTAGCATAAAAGCACAATCCCCCGAAAAATCACGCACCCATTGCGTGGTCATCGCCGTTAATGAAGCCCAACAGTTATCCCCCAGCGCCCAGGTGTTAAATGACGCCAGCGCTGCTTATTTGGTCAAACTGCTGCGCCAGGGCGACCTGTCGGGCAAAGTGGGCAAAACCCTTCTGGTTCACAACGTGCCCGGTGTGGCGGCCCCGCGCGTGCTGTTGGTGGGCACGGGTAAAGAGTTGACGGTAAACGAGCGCGATTACCGCTCTTTGGTGCGCGCGGCCCTGCGTGCCTTAGATGGCAGTGGTATAGCGGACGCCCTGCTCTGCTTGGCGGAACTGGACGTCACTGGGCGTGACTTGGAATGGCGTGTGGAACAATTGGTCACCATAGCCCGCGATGTGCGCTATCGCATCACGCGCGTGTCGGACAAACAAGACCCCGCCTATGGTGTTAAGACCATCACCTTAAGCCTGCCCGCTAAGGCCAACCTCGCCAAAATCAAAACCGTTGTGGCCAACGCCCAAGCAGTAGCCAATGGTACCGACCTCACACGCGACTTGGGCAACCTGCCGCCCAACCTCTGCACGCCTTCTTATCTGGCGAAGCAAGCACGGGATCTGGGCAAAGAGTGGAAGCTTAAAGTAGAGGTATTAGAAGAAGCGGACATGAAGAAGCTGGGCATGGGTTCTTTATTGGCCGTATCCTCCGGCAGCCGTCAACCGCCCAAACTGATTGTGATGCAATACATGGGGGCGGCCAAAACAAAGAAGCCCATCGTGCTGGTGGGTAAAGGCATTACCTTTGATACCGGCGGCATCTCGCTAAAACCCGCTCCTGAAATGGATGAAATGAAGTTTGATATGTGTGGCGCTGCCAGTGTATTGGGCACCATGCGTGCGGTGGCGGAAATGAAGTTGGCCATTAACCTAACGGTGGTGGTGCCCACCTGCGAGAACATGCCCGATGGCAATGCCACACGCCCGGGCGACATTGTGCGCAGCATGTCGGGTCAGACCATTGAAATTCTCAACACCGATGCGGAAGGGCGCCTGATATTGTGCGATGCCCTCACCTACTCCGAGCGCTTTAAGCCCGACACCATTATTGATGTGGCCACCTTAACCGGTGCCTGTGTGATTGCATTGGGCAACGAAGCTGCGGGTTTGTTTGCCAATGACGATGCATTGAGTAGTGAATTGAAAGCCGCCGGTGATTACACCTGTGATCGCGCCTGGCCCATGCCCCTGTGGGAGGAATACCACGAAGGGCTGAAGAGCAACTTCGCCGATGTGGGCAATGTGGCAGGACGCGCCGGCGGCAGCATTACCGCAGCCTGCTTCTTATCGCGCTTTACCAAAACCATGCGCTGGGCACACTTGGATATCGCCGGTGTGGCCTGGAAGAGTGGCAAAGAGAAAGGTGCTACCGGCCGCCCCGTGAGTTTGTTCTGCCGTTACCTCATTACCCGCGCAGGATAATGCGTGACGCAAATTGATTTCTACACCCATGTGCCGGACAAATTGCCCATAGCCCTGCAATTGGCCGGCAAAGCGTGGGAGCAAGGCATGAAGGTGTGGATTCGTGCGGCCAACGACACCGCTGCGGCGCATATCGATGAAGCGCTGTGGACGCACAATGCGCACAGCTTTATTCCCCATTGCCGCGCGGAGCATCCCTTGGCCGCGGAAACACCGGTGATCATTGATGCGAACAGTTGCACGCCACACACGGATGAGGTGCTGATTAATTTACACCCCGAGCGCCCAGAATATTTTTCAAGGTTTAAACGACTGATTGAAATTGTCAGTTTGGATGACGCGGACCGCGCCCGTGCGCGTGAGCGTTTTATTTTTTATCGCGATCGCGGATTTGAGATTCGCCCGCACGATTTAAGCAAAAAGACCTGACCCCATGGAATTAGAAAAAAGCTTTGAACCCCACGCCATTGAAGCCCGTTGGTATCCCCAATGGGAAGCAGAAGGCTACTTCAAAGCCTCTATGGAGGCTGGTGCCGCACCCTATTGTATTTTACTACCGCCACCGAACGTGACCGGCACCTTGCACATGGGGCATGCCTTTCAGCACACCCTCATGGATTCCCTCACACGCTACCAACGCATGTTGGGGCATAACACGCTCTGGCAAGCGGGCACCGATCACGCGGGCATCGCCACGCAAATTGTGGTGGAACGCCAACTGGAAGCACAGAAATTAGACCGCCGCACCATGGGACGCGACGCCTTTTTAGAACGCGTGTGGCAATGGAAAGAAGAATCCGGTTCCACCATTACGCGCCAAATGCGCCGCATGGGCAGCTCCTGCGATTGGGCGCGCGAGCGCTTCACCATGGATGAAGGCTTAAGTGATGCAGTAGCCAAAGTATTTGTGCAGTTGTACCGCGAAGGGCTTATTTACCGCGGCAAACGCTTGGTGAATTGGGACCCGGTATTGCAAACCGCCGTGTCGGACTTAGAAGTGGTGTCGGAGGAAGAAGAGGGCCACATGTGGCAGATCCGCTATCCTCTTGAAAACGGCAGCGGTGAATTGATTGTGGCCACCACGCGTCCTGAAACCTTGCTGGGTGATGTGGCGGTGGCGGTGCATCCCGAGGATCCACGCTATCAACAGTTAATCGGCCAACAAGTGCGCTTACCCTTATGTGATCGCACCATCCCCATTATTGCCGATGAGTATGTGGACCCGGCCTTTGGTACGGGTTGCGTGAAGATTACCCCCGCCCATGACTTTAACGATTACGCCGTGGGGGCACGCCATCACTTGGCCCCCATCTCTATTTTTACGCTGAATGCCTGCGTAAATGAAAACGCACCCAAGCCTTATCAGGGCATGGACCGCTTCGTGGCGCGCAAAGCGGTGCTGGCGGACCTAGAAGCCCAAGGGTTATTGGAGAGCGTGAAGCCCCATAAGCTTATGGTGCCCCGTGGCGATCGCACCCGTGCGGTGATTGAGCCCATGTTGTCGGACCAATGGTTTGTGTCCATGGAAGGCATGGCGAAGGATGCCCTCAAAGTCGTGAAAGACGGTGACGTCCGCTTTGTACCGGAGAACTGGACCACCACCTACAACCATTGGCTGAACAACATTCAAGATTGGTGCATCTCCCGCCAACTGTGGTGGGGCCATCGCATTCCCGCTTGGTATAACAACGCCGGCGAGGTGTTTGTGGCAGAGAGCTTGGCGGAAGCGCAGGTCTTAGCAGGAGGGGCTGCCCTCACCCAGGATGAAGATGTGTTGGACACTTGGTTTTCTTCTGCCCTCTGGCCCTTTTCCACCCTGGGTTGGCCCAACAAAACACCGGAGCTTTCCACTTTCTTGCCCACCAGCGTATTGGTCACGGGCTTTGATATTATTTTCTTCTGGGTGGCGCGCATGGTGATGATGACGCGTCATTTCACCGGTGAAGTGCCTTTTCGCGAGGTGTACATCACGGGCCTGGTGCGCGATGCCCAGGGCCAGAAAATGAGCAAGTCCAAGGGCAACATTTTGGACCCCATCGATTTGATTGATGGCATTGCGCTTGAAGACTTGGTGAATAAGCGCACCAGTAATTTGATGGACCCCAAACAAGCGGCGCAGATAGAAAAAGCCACGCGCAAAGAATTCCCCACAGGGATTGCGAGCTTTGGTACCGATGCCCTGCGCTTTACCTTTGCCAGCCTCGCCACGCACGGGCGCGACATTAAGTTTGATTTGCAACGCTGCGAAGGCTATCGCAACTTCTGCAATAAATTGTGGAACGCCACGCGTTATGTGCTGATGAATGTGGAAGGGCATGATTGCGGTTTAAACGAGAGCGATGCGGTGAAGCTGTCCGTAGCGGATCGTTGGATTATCAGCCGGCTGCAAGAAGCGGAAGCCGCCGTGGCGGAAGCCTTTCGCACCTATCGCTTTGATCTGGCCTCGCGCGCCATTTATGAATTCTTGTGGGACGAGTATTGCGATTGGTATGTGGAGTTGGCCAAAACCCAACTCACCTCCAAAGATGTTGCGGTACAGCGCGGCACAAGACGCACCTTGGTGCGCGTGTTAGAAGCCACCTTACGCTTGGCCCACCCCATCATTCCCTTCATCACAGAAGAGCTCTGGCAGAGTGTGGCGCCCTTAGCGGGCAAAACCGGCCCCAGCATTATGCTGCAGCCCTACCCCATCTCTCAACCAGAAAAAACAGATGCGGCGGCCGTGGCTGAAATGGCGCTGTTAAAAGACTTGGTGAATGCCTGCCGCACTTTGCGCTCTGAAATGAACGTGGGTCCCGGTGAGCGCGTGCCGCTGCTGTTGGCCGGTGCCACATCTGGCTTGGCAGGACTGGAAGGTTACTTGCAATTCTTAGGGCGCTTGTCGGAGGTCACGCTGGTGAGCGGCGAGTTCCCTGATGCCGAAGCGCCCGTGGCGCGCGTGGGCGACATTCGCTTAATGCTGAAAATTGAAATTGATGTGGCGGCAGAAACCGAGCGCCTCACCAAGCAATTAGAAAAACTGCAGGCTGACGTGGCGCGCACAGAAGCCAAATTACAGAACCCCACCTTTGTGGACCGTGCACCGCCCCCGGTGGTGGCGCAAGAGCGTGAACGCTTGGCGGGGTTTGTGGCGGGAGTGGCGCAAATACAAGAACAACTGAAGCGCTTAAAAGCGCGCGTCTAGTTCGCGCGCGGCATTAAGGCCTGTTAAACGGGAGCCTTTGTTGCGCCCACCCTTATCCGCCTCCAGAGTGGTCTTAATTTCTCTGATGCGCGATTCCACGCTGGACTTCTGATAAAAATCGCCATCGCCGCTCTTAATGGCGATTTGCAATTGATCCATGGCGGCTTGCAAGTTGCCCTGCTTAATATAGGATTCTGCCAAGGCCTGGTGACTTAACAATTGCTCATTTAAATGCGCATAGGCCATGCTCTGCATTTGATACCAATGGTAATCGCGGCCATTAAAGGCAATACGCTTGGCAATAAAGTCCAAGGCCTCTTGATCCCGATTAGAATCAATGAGGGCCTGAATGTAGCCATAATTTAATGCGCGCTGATCCGGGTAATGATTAAGTCCTGCGCGGTACAAAGCCAGGGCCCCCGGGGCATCACCCGCGTCATGCTTAATTTGCGCATCCAGACTATAGAACAGTGCATTGGGTGCGGTAACCGCTTCTAGAGAGGCCATGGTTTTAGCCGCCGCATCCAATTGCCTGGCACGCCATTGCGCCACGGCCAACCCATACACTTGCGGCAGATCGTCTGGATTCTTAACATCCAACTTCTGCTGCTCAAAACTGCGCAAGGCGGCTTGGCTGCCGCCGGTTAAGGCGGAGATGCGCGCCCGAATCAATTGAAAGTCGGGACGGTCTTGCACTTGCCTATAGGGCAAACCTTGCAAGCGGTTTTGGATTTCCGCCAAACGTTCCGTGGTCAAGGGGTGAGTTTTTAAATAGGCCGGCGCCGTGCCTTCATAAAAACGGCCATAGCGCTGCAATTTACTAAAGAAGGTGGACATGGCGCGCGGATCGTACCCGGATTTAATCAGGCGCTGAATGCCCAAGCGATCCGCTTCCCGTTCGTTTTCACGGGTAAAGTCCAACTCTGCTTGAATCATGCCCGCCTGCGCCCCCATCATGGCCCCCACACTGGCATTGGGGTTACTGCGCGCGGCCAAAAGGGCGGCGGCCATGGCGGCAAAAGTGAGCGGCATATTTTTGCTTTGCGCCTCAATCATGCGCGCAATATGGTGTTGGGTGACGTGAGAGATTTCATGGGCCAGAACGGAAGCCAATTCCGATTCGTTTTCTGCAGCCACCATGAGCCCCGTATGCACCCCAATGTAACCGCCGGGCATGGCAAAGGCATTCAGGCTGGGGTCTTGCACCACAAAAAACTCAAACTGCATGCCCGCAGCATCTTCGCTTACCGCCAGTAGGCGGTTGCCCACGCTGTTTAAAAAGTCCACGGTTTCAGGGTCGTCAAAGTAATCGCGATCGGCGCGAATTTCCATCATGATTTCGCGCCCCAAAGCTTTTTCATCTTGCGATGAAAAAACAGCCGCAGAGCTGTCGCCCAGATCGGGCAGCTCATAAGCGGCGGGGTTGCCCACCAAACCCACAGTGAGCAAGAGTATAAGGATTTTGCGCATGCGGGTATGATAACCCGATTGCGCCAGAGTTCCGAATGCGCGCTTTTTTCAACTTGTTACGGTGTCTGTCTTTTATGAGCAACCCCCTTAGTCATTTTAATCAAGCCGGCCAATCCCATATGGTGGATGTGGCCCAAAAAGCCGAAACCCATCGCGTGGCGCGCGCTTCTGGTGCTATTCGCATGCAAGCGGCCACCTTGGCCTTGGTGCGCTCCGGCAGTGCCTCAAAAGGCGATGTATTGGGTGTGGCGCGTTTAGCAGGCATTCAAGGGGCCAAAAAGACATCCGATTTAATTCCCCTTTGCCACCCCATGGCATTAACCCACGTGAGTGTGGAGTTTGAGTTGAGCGATGAGCCCGCCACCATCACCTGCACCGTCACCACGGAAACCGTGGGCCGCACCGGCGTGGAAATGGAAGCCTTAACCGCCGTTTCTGTGGCCTTGCTCACCTTGTATGACATGCTAAAAGCCGTGGACCGCGGCATGGTGATGGATGGGGTGCGCCTATTAGAAAAATCCGGTGGTAAGTCCGGCCATTGGGATAGGGGTCAGACCCCCCTAGGGGTCAGACCCCGGTAGGAGGGGTCTGACCCCTAGGGGGGTCTGACCCCTATCCCAATGGTCAAAACAGCGCCCAAGGATTAAACTGTTCCGTGCAATGGGTGATCCCCACTGTAAACCCAACTCTTAAAGACGCTGATCGCGAGGTAAACCATGTCCGCCCTGCCTGAGAACGACAAACAAGAAACCCAAGAATGGTTGGATGCGTTAGACAGCGTCCTGAAATTTGAAGGCCCTGAACGCGCCCATTACCTGCTGGAGCAACTCATTGATAAGGCCCGTCGCTCGGGTGCCTTTCTGCCCTACAGCGCCAATACCGCCTACATCAACACCATTCCCACCTCACAAGAGGTGGCCCTGCCCGGCGACCCTGAGATGGAGCACCGCATTCGCTCTCTCATTCGCTGGAATGCCATGGCCATGGTGGTGCGTGCCAACCACAGCTCCAGTGAGCTGGGCGGCCATATCGCGAGCTTTCAATCCGCTGCCACCTTGTACGACATTGGCTTCGATCATTTCTTTCATGCGCCCACTGCCGATCACGGTGGTGATTTGCTGTTTATTCAAGGCCACTCAGCACCCGGCATTTATGCACGCGCCTATTTAGAAGGCCGCATTTCTGAAGACCAGTTGGGTAAGTTCCGCCAGGAAGTGGATGGCGGTGGCCTGTCCAGTTATCCGCACCCTTGGTTGATGCCGGATTTTTGGCAAATGCCCACGGTGTCCATGGGGCTGGGGCCCTTAATGGCCATCTACCAAGCGCGCTTCATGAAATATCTGCAAAACCGTGGCCTGGCCAAAACCGATAACCGCAAGGTATGGGCCTTCATGGGCGACGGTGAAATGGATGAGCCGGAATCATTGGGCGCCATCTCTCTCGCCACACGCGAGCGCCTGGATAATTTAATTTTTGTGGTGAATTGCAACTTGCAACGCTTGGATGGCCCGGTGCGCGGCAACGGTAAGATTATTCAAGAACTGGAAGCGGACTTCCGCGGTGCCGGTTGGAACGTCATTAAAGTGGTGTGGGGCGGTCAGTGGGATGCCTTAATTGCCAAAGACCATAGCGGTCTGCTGCTGCAACGCATGATGGAAGTGGTGGATGGCGAATACCAAAGCATGAAGGCCCACGATGGGGCTTATGTGCGCAAACATTTCTTTGGAAAATACCCCGAGCTGTTGCGCTTGGTGGCCAACATGTCCGATGACGACATTTGGCGCTTAAACCGCGGCGGTCACGATCCGTTTAAGGTGTACAACGCCTATCTCTCAGCGGTACACCACACCGGACAACCCACGGTGATCTTGGCCAAGACCGTAAAAGGTTATGGCATGGGAGAGGCCGGTGAAGGGCAAAACATTACCCACTCACAAAAGAAAATGGGCGAGAACGCCTTGAAACAGTTCCGCGATCGTTTCCAGATTCCCATTTCCGACGAAGTAATTGCCGAAACGCCTTTCTACCGTCCCGCGGACGATAGTCCTGAGCTTCAATACTTGCGCGCCTGCCGAGAAAAGCTGGGCGGTTACTTGCCGGTACGCAACTCCAAAGTGGCTCCCCTTAAGATGCCTGAACTCTCGGCTTTTCAAGCATTGTTGGTGAGCAGTGAAGAACGTCAACTCTCCACCACCATGGCCTTTGTGCGCATTCTCACCGCCCTCACACGCGACAAAGAAATTGGCAAACTGATTGTGCCCATCGTGCCCGACGAGTCGCGCACCTTTGGTATGGAAGGCATGTTCCGCAGTCTGGGCATCTATTCCTCGCAAGGTCAGCTGTATGAGCCACAAGACCATGACCAGCTCATGTATTACCGCGAAGATGTGAACGGGCAAATTCTGCAAGAAGGGATTAACGAAGCCGGTGCCTTCTCCTCTTGGATTGCCGCGGCCACCGCCTATTCCAGCCACGGCGTCACCATGATTCCGTTCTACATTTTCTATTCCATGTTTGGCTTTCAACGCATTGGCGATTTGGCCTGGGCCGCAGGCGACATGCAAGCACGCGGCTTTTTAATTGGCGGCACCGCGGGGCGCACCACGCTCAATGGCGAAGGGCTGCAACATGAAGATGGTCACAGCCAAGTACACGCCTCTTTCATTCCCAATTGCGTGTCCTACGACCCCACCTTTGCTTATGAATTGGCCGTGATTATTCACGACGGCCTGCGTCGCATGTATGAAAAGCAAGAAAACGTGTTCTATTACATTACCGCCATGAATGAAAACTACAACCATCCCGCACTCCCTGAAGGGGTTGAGGAAGGGATTCTAAAGGGGCTGTATTTGTTTAAAGAAGGCGCGAAACCGAAGGGCCCTGTGGTGCAACTGATGGGCTCGGGTACTATTTTGCGTGAAGTGATTGCCGCAGCTGAATTGCTGGAAAAAGATTGGGGCGTATCGTCTAATGTGTGGAGCGCCACCAGCTTCAACGAATTGGCACGCGAGGGTCAAGCCACGGTGCGTTGGAACCGTCATCACCCCGAAGCCCCGGCCAAACAATCCTACGTAGAACACTGTTTAAGTGCCACGGCGGGCCCTGTTATTGCCGCCACGGATTACATCAAAACCTTTACCGAACAAATCCGCGCTTTTGTACCGCGTCGCTATGTAACGTTGGGTACCGATGGTTACGGTCGCTCGGATACCCGTGCCAAGCTGCGTCAGTTCTTTGAGGTGGACCGCTATTACGTGACCTTGGCCGCCCTTCAAGCCTTGGCCGCAGAGGGCACCATCCCCGCATCGAAGGCCGCTGAAGCCATTCAAAAATACGGCATCAATCCAGAAAAACCCATCCCCACCTCGGTGTAACCAGAGCCTCCCACAACGCAATTCAGCGCGTTGTGGGGCCGCTGCCCCCATGTCCCAGCAGCGAAAAATCCATATCGTGATTCACCAAAATCACGAAGGGGTAGCCGCGTTTAATGACAATAATGGGCCCCAAAGCTGCGTTGCCCTGAAAACCCACCCGTGCGGTGTCCACCAAAATTTGCCCCGCCGCATCTCCGGCCAAGGTATTGCCCGTTCCACCCAAAATAGTCACGCCCCCTTGCGGCGCTTGCACCACGCGCGCCAGTCCTGCGGTCATGAATTGCCCTCCTAAGCGTTTCCAAAACCGATCGTCCACTTCATCCCTCATGCCCGCCTGACCGCCCACATCTGCAGCCTGTGGCGTGTCCAAAATAAAACTTTCACCGCTGGGCAATATCAACCGATGAAAGGAGGCCATGATGCGCTCTTGCCCGCCCACCACATGGGAGCCATATTCACCGATTACACGGCTGCCTTTGGGGATGGCCAAGAAATGGCCGCGAATAGAGTCGTACACATCTTCTGTAACCTGAGCGGTAATCATGCCCGGCAGATCGCTGCTGATTTGAGTGAGCAGCACCGCAGGAATTAATGCGCCTTCCAACACCTGACGCGCGCTGGCGGGTTTGATGGGAGTAAGGGGAATGGTGGCGCGTGCCGCACGGGCACTGGCTTCCAACGCTGGATCTGTTTGATTTGCCCCATTACCTGGCGCATTTGGATTGCGAAGCCCGGCTGGATTGACGATGCCTGCAGGCAGACGGGCTGCAAGAGCGCTCCCCGCCTCTGCCATCAGTCGCGCGCTGCTGCTGGGTGCATTGCCCGACGGGGGTGTCGGCGCGCTGGAATTAACAGGGGCCGCAGTCCCCATGCGGTTAATGGCCAACATCGGAGCGCCTGCCACCACGGCCAATTGTTTTTCCACTTCCATGCGCTGCACCCGTGCCGCCTCCGCTTCTTTGGGGTCAGACCCCAAACTTGCCGAACTTGGGGTTAGACCCCTCAAGGGGTCTGACCCCGCCTCCACTTGATGCACCAGCACTTCACGCAATATATTTAAGGGTGGCTCGCGCCCCATCACCACCGGGTTGTCTTCCGCATTACCTGCAACCGGCACAGCGGCCGCGGCGCGCGCTTTGAGCGAACTTTGAATTCCAAAACCAATCAGCACCACAGCACCCAGCCCGGCGGCAATGAACCAATGCAGGTTGCGACTGGTTCGCCCCGAACGCGCCGTTGATAGGGCTTCATCCGATTCAAAACCACGCTCCGTCATGGCTTACTCAAAGTGGGTGGCTGTGCTGCTGCGCCACACATTCTTTTTGGTGCGGCTGGTCCATTGACGATTGGTGACGCGCACTTCACTGTTGCCCAGTTTTAATAAGGCCGCAGGCAATAAGCGCTGCACCACAAAGTAATCGCCTTGAATGAGGTAATTGACCAACTGCGTCCCCTCCTCGCTCACCATAAAGAGCGCGGGTAAGGCTTGTGGCGATTTCACCTTCAGCCAGGTAAAGCGTCCGTCATCAAACACAGTAAGCGGTTTAAAATCGCCCTCGCCCTCGATGTCGTAAGCAAAATTTAAAGTGGCGGGATCCAGTTTGTCCGGTGACACCATCTCCACCAGGGGCGGAGCCGCGGCCCCCTCACGGGCGCCCCTTAATGCCACCTCGGGATAACTCCACGATACTTTCTGGTACCAGCGCCCTTGTGGGTTCGTGCTTTTAAACGCCAGCTGATACACACGCCGGTCCGTGACCAACGTGCCGGCGGTAAATAAATCGGCTTTAATGGGTTTAATAAACAAATGTCCCGGCAATTCTTCAATCAGCCATTGCACGGTGTCGCCCATGGCGAATCCGAGTACTTTTTCATCGGGGGCCAATTGAATGTCCGTGGGCACGCCTGGCAAGCCCAATACCGCATAGGTGTTGTTGGGGTCGTAACGGTACACCACCAAATGCGTATCACCGGGCATCAACACCGCTTCGCTTTCGGCAAGCGCTTCAAGCGCGATCAACTGCAGCGCACAAACCAAGATCAAAAATTTCATTCTTATTTCTCCAAATCCGTATTCACCAGAAAGTGCGTGACAAATAAACCCACAGGATTGCGCAGCAACTCTTGTTCGGTTTTGGGCATCAAGGTGGTGAAATGAATGGTCAGCACAAACTTTTCTCGCGCGGCGGCTGGGTTACCGGCATTGCGTCGCTCGCCCACCACACGCACCATGGCCACTTGGTCTTCAATCAGCGAAACGCTAGAAATGGATACCGTGCGCGTGAGTGTGGGGTCGCGTTTGAGCTCGGCCATTGGAGCGGATCGCTGAATGAAGTCGGTAAACTCCACCGTGGCTTTGCCACGGGTGAGCAAATAGGCCTCGGACAAATAAGGCTCGGTGAGATGAGGATCGAGGGTGAGCAGTTGGCGCACCCATTGCGCCAGGAAGTAGCGTTTTTCGGCCATGCCCGGCTCAAAGCGTTGCGCCGTCATGGGGGCGGGCACCACAGCGCCCTCTTCCGAGCGCTCCAGCACAAAAGGCACCACTGTTTTAAGGGGCATCATCATGACCAAAGCCGCACAGGCCGTCATCAGTGCCAGCAGCAACCCTAGGCACATCATAAAATAGCGATTGCGTTCCACCACGGGTGCGCCTTGCACTTCAAACCATTGCGATGGCAGATGAGGCTGCGTAATGGGCGGCGCGCCCAAGGGCGGCTGTGAGGCGTCTGTGGTGACGGTCTTGCCAACACCTTGACGGGATACCAACGCCCTCCACCACGCCTTCATGTCACCTCCCTCCGTAAGGCCTTATTACAGCAGGGGAAGCGCCCAGTGAGGCGCCAATCAAAAGAAAAAATTACTGTTATTTCATTGGGTTAATACATTTTAGAAAGAATCCAATGTGCCTTAAGGGTGCTTTATGGTATCTTTTGTGGGTATCGAACAACCTTCTAACTATCGAACATTGTGTAAATTAAGGAGTTTTGCTATGGGAAGTATTCTTCAATCGTTAGGCCGCACCGTAGCGGCTGGTTTTGTGCTGCTGCTGATCATTGTGGTGACACAGGGCAGCGTAGACCTCACCTCTCACGCCTGGTGGATGTTTGCCTTCCGCTGGCTGCATGTAACCGTAGCCATTATGTGGATTGGCTTGCTGTGGTATTTCAATTTTGTGCAAATGCCTTCCATGCCCAAAATTCCGGATGAGCAAAAACCCGCCATTTCTAAAGTGATTGCCCCGTGTGCTCTGTTCTGGTTCCGTCACGCCGCTTTGCTCACTGTTGTTATGGGCATTGGTCTGGCTTCCATGAACGGCTACCTGGGCAGCGCGCTAATGCTGCAAGCCCCCACCCGCGCCATTGGGATTGGCATGTGGTTGGGCCTCGTGATGGCCTTTAATGTGTGGTTTATTATTTGGCCCAATCAGAAAAAAGCCTTAGGCATGGTGGTGGTAGACGCCACTGAAAAAGCCAAAGCGGCCCGTATGGCCATGTTGACCTCGCGCTTGAACACCTTGCTGTCTGTGCCCATGATTTATTGCATGGTGGCGCAACAACACGGCGGTCTGTAATTTAGATCAGGGTGCGGGAAATGAGCTCGTGGTCCAGAGCTTGTGCCCGCACCGTCTTAAACCAGTTGGACCCCGCATCTCCTGCACGACCACTCACCACCAACAAATTCTTGGCCCGCGTTAACGCCACGTACAGCAAGTTATGCTCTTCCCGTTGACGGTGGCTCTCTTCTTCTTGCAAACGTTTCTTCTGCGCCGGCGCCACCAAACCCTTGCTGGGTATCAGTGAAAAATGCTGCGGCCGATCATCGCCCGGCGGCCAATCCACAAACCATTGCCGTCCCTCTGTGTGGGTTTTGGGTTGACTGGGTTCTAGCAACCAGACGATGGGCGATTCCAAACCCTTGGCACCATGAATCGTCATGATACGCACCGCATTGCCTGCGTTGCCTAAGCCCCCTTCATCAGGCGCTTCATCCTCAACCTGTTCGATGTCGTCCAACTCTTGCAAGAAACGCGGCAAGCTGGGGTAGCGACCACTATTGAGTGTAAGCGCCAATTCAAGAAAGGCTTCTAAATTGGCACGCACGGAAGAGCGCAGCGCTTCGGGCAAGCGTTCTTGATAACGACGCACCAACAGGCCCTCGCCCATAATGCGATCCAGCAAATCATGCACGGGCAAACTCACCGACCACGCGGCCCATTGGCTGAGTTGTGCTGCGGCCACTTGCAGGATGGGTGACGATTGCTGCGGTAGCGCAGCCCACCAATCGCGCGTGGCGGATAGCGCCAACAAATCTTCATCCGCAGCATCAAAAATGGGTGAGCGCAGAGTTTGCGCCAAGGCCAAATTGTCCGCAGGGTTAACCAAGGCACGCAGCAATTGGCGCACGTCTTGAACCTCTAAGGTGCCCAGCAGCCCACCGCGCTGGCGGGTAAGGTAGGGAATATGTGCCGCACGCAGCGCACTCTCGTAGGGTTCTAACAGACCGCGTCGACGCACCAGCACTAAAAAATCGCCATAGTTGGCCATGCGCTTGCCCGCTTTGGGGTCATCAATCTGTAAAGACCCTACCCACTCTTGCAATTGATGCGCAAAATCTCGCCCCTCCGCTTGCGCCTGCGTTTCGGCAATCGTTCTGCGCGGCTCGGTAAGGGGGTTGCGCAAGGCGGTGCTGACCGCTGCAGTTGCTGCAGTGGTTGCCAGGTCCTTCTCGCCATACCCCACTTCAATCATCCGCACGGCATCAATCGGCGCGTGATCGGTAACCGTGTGCGGTTCAAAATGGTTGAAGTGTGGAAGGTCGGTAAACACACGGTTCACCAAACCCATAATGGCCAGGCCACTGCGCCGCGACATGTTGAGTGTGACGCGCACCGCTTGCCAATGGTGTTGTAAATATTCCGTGGCCTGATCAAAAAGCCGCGGGTCGGCGCGCCGGAAGCGGTAGATGGACTGCTTGGGGTCTCCCACCATAAACACGGTGGGCGAGCGTTCTGCTTCGCGAGAAGCCTCTAACCACGTTTTAAGAATCAGCCATTGCAGCGGGCTGGTGTCTTGAAACTCATCCAACAGCACATGGCGATAACGTGAATCAAGACGATATTGCAAATGCAGCGCATCTTCTGAATGGTTCAGTAACGAATACACCGCCCATTGAATATCCGAAAAATCCGCTTCGCGGCGCGCTTCTTTTAACGCCATCAATTCATTTAAGTAAGCCACACCCGCATGCAGTGCATAGGTATTGAGCTGCAACACCTGTTGTGATGTATGGCGCTGCCAAGCCTCATCAAGGGTCTGCAGCACCAGAACGTAATCCGCCAGCAGCGCGGCATCGCCCTTTTCTACGGCTTGGGCGATATTCTTGCGTGGATCTCCATCACCGCCTGCGGTGCGCAGAATGCTGCGCAACATCTGCAAGCGGTTTTCATGCGCATACCCAGCACGCAACTGTGCCGCCAGACTTTTTAAGCTGGCGCTGCCTTTTTCCAGCTGCAGGGCCAAGCGCTCTAGGGCAGCGGCAAAATGGCCGTGTTGCACCAAGCTCTGCGCAATGTCTTCATCAGCATCCACCGCTAATTCTGCCTTGAGGCGTTTAAGCGCTGCGCCCATAGGCTCGGCTTCGCCTGCAATATAGGCCCACCATTCGGCGCGCCAATCCACAAAAGCGGTTACCCATTGGCGGGTGGCCTCCAGCCCTTGGTTGCGGAACAACCAATCCAATGCAGCGCCAGTTTCTGTGTGCTCGTCATGATGCTGCGCCAATAAAGACTGCCAGGCTTCCAGCCGCAATGAACGGGTGTCCGGGTTGGGGCTGCAATCGCGCATGAAATGTGATGAAAGCGGTGCGTGACGCAGCAAGTTAAGGTACCAAGCATCTAAAGTAGACAGCGTCACGCTGGGGCTGGCCAATAAATACTGTTCCAGCAAACCACGCGCACGGGCCAGCATCCCGGTTGGGGTCAGACCCCCCCAGGGGTCAGACCCCTGGGGGGGGTCTGACCCCAACCGCCAGTCCGCGCTCCGCCAGAAACGTTAAAACAGCTTCATCACTTTGCACCGCCAAGAAGGTCAGCCATTCCAACAGACGTTCTTCCATTTCGCGTGCGGCCAAACGGGTAAAGGTAATAGCGAGAATTTCTGCCGGCGGCACCCCATCTAGCAACAAACGCAGAATGCGCGATACCAGCATCCATGTCTTACCGCTGCCCGCACAGGCCTCCACCACAGCGGAGCGTTGCGGATTGAGGGCTTCTAGATAATTCTCCATTACGCCCCCTGCCAATGATCGCGTCGGCATAGTCCGCCAAACTGGCACAGACGACAGGTGTCGTCATCACCATGGGCGGGCAGTACTGCTCCCTCGCGCAATGCTTTCATCACAACAACCAAGCGCTCACCCACTTTAAGCGCCAACTCATTGGGGTGATCGCAGCGCACTTGGTCTGGGGCATCGCCATCTAAGGTTAAATAAGCCGCATAGCTCACAGTCTCTTGTGTTAATAATGTGTACACCGGCAATTGCACATCTTCGCCAGCGTCTATATCCGTCCGACGAATGGCGCGCGCATTTTTTAACTTGTAATCCAAAATCGCCAACTCAGGTTCACCGCTCTCAGGATTGATGCGGCGGTCCACGCGGTCCAAGGTGCCTTTTAGTTTTACCTGGCCCGGGGTATGCTGGCCCAACAGAACATCGCGCTTTGTTTCACCCTCTGTATAGCGCCAACCCTGCTCTTCCCAGCGCAACATCCAATCAATCACAGCGGGGATGCGGGTTTCCCAACGCAAGCGCCACGCACGCCATTCCTCATCGGGACTGTCTTGTCCTTCAAACACGCGACGCGCGTGTTGCAACAATTGCTCAATGGCTGCTGCGCGCCCCAGGGCCAGTATGGATTCATTTTTAGAATGAAAGCGATGCAAAATAGCGTGCACCCATTGCCCGTAATCGCGCTTGTCCACGGTTTCACTTACCGCATCCTCATGACCCAAACCCAACACCGCATCGGCAAAGAACTGATAGGGACAAGCCATCAGGCGCCCGTAACCGCTGGCACTCATGGTCTCGGGCACGCGCGTGGCGGGCAATGCGGGGGCGGGCATGGTGGAGGGATAGGTGGGATGCAGTAGGGGCACCTCTGTTAAGGGGGTTGCAATCAAGCTGCCACCCCATGCCAACTGATGAAACACATCCAAGCGCTGCAAGGGGGCCGCCAAGGGATTGCGCTCTCCCGCATTTTCATTGCGCCAGGTGATGCAGGCCATGGGTGTGCGGGTCAGCAGCTCGGCCAAATCGCGGTGCATAAGTGCCAGCTGATCTTGGCGGGTGGGCAGCCCTAAGGACGCGCGCACGGAATCACCAAAAAAAGAGGAGGTTTTTAAAAAGGGCAAATGTTCGCGATCGGCCCCCACCATCAGCACCGCATCGAAACTGCGCAGTCGTGTCATGGAAAGCTGGGTGATGCGCACGGCACCATCGTCCTCACTTTCCGTGAACGTGGCTTCTTCAAACTGATGATCTAAAGCGTGCATCCACTCGCTAAAGGACAGGCGCCCCGCGGCATGCTGGGCATCCACCGTAAGCTGCTCTAAAATGTCCAGCAATTGAACCCCCGCGGCATCTTGTTGCAAGCTTTGCAACATACCAAAACCGCTTAAGCTGTCTTTAAGGTGCGTCATCCATTCAACAAAGCGTTGACGCTGACGCGGAAAGCGGACCGCTTCATCATGAAAACGCTGAGCCAACTCAAGGGCAGCGGCCACCCCTTGCGTATCGGCATCGCGCGCCTGTTGCGCCACGCGCACCAACTCTTTAAGATCCGACACCCAATTGGCTCGACGCACCAAGCGCTCCAGTGTTGCACAAGCGCGTGCGCGTTTCTCTGCAGGCCAATCGGCACAAAGGTGAGCACTGTGCAGCAAGTCTTGCAGCAATCGATAATGACCGTCTTGGCTCACCATGTTCAACCAACGCATCACCACGGTACTGGCAGCCGTGGTGGAAAATGTCCAACCGGATTCATCGCGCACGGCAATGCCGCGCCGCTCTAACATAGCGCGCACACGTCGTGCCACCACGCGGTCTTGGGCCACCAAGGCCACTGTTCCACGTTGCTCTTCTAGCCAAGTTTGAATTTGGTTGGCCCCTTGCAACGCTTCTTCCTCCAAACTGCCAAACCCCTTCAAGATTACCTGCTGCTGCAAGGGGCTGTGGGGGTAGCGCTCTTTAATGGTTTGCGCGCGCACGGCCAAAGTGCCGGATTCAGGGCCTTGCCAAACCGCATGCAGCGTTGCCGCTTTAGGGGTCTGACCCCTAACGTCCCTAACGTCTTGCGCGCCCAAAGCCGTCAAGCAACGCTGCTCGGCAGGCGTGAGTGGATTGGGGGCCACCACTAGGCAGAGGCCTGGTTTTGGACCGGCGGCCAAAGTGGCCAAGCGTTGCTGATAGGCCATGGCGGGCGAGAGCTCTAACGGATCTTGATTGAGCACCCACCATAGGTCGTGCACAAAGCGCGCTTCAAATTGCAGGGGTTCTGATTGTCGTGCGGCGTAGGCTTCTGCCAGATGATCAGCAAAGTCTTCAGGATTGGCAGGGAGTGCAAACCCCCAATGGGTCAGTTCGTCTACTAAGCTTAGGGTTTCGCGCGCCAAAGCCCAACGGTCTTGCAGCTCAAACCATTTGCGCGCTTTTAACGCCTCAACCACCAAAGACAAGCGTTCCAACTGCGGCACCACGCGGCCTTTTAAAGGCTGCTCCTCGGCCCAGAAGGCCAAGGTGGTGGCGCGCACGGGGGTACTGGGACCTACACATTGGGTGAGTTGCTTTGCAAAAGGAGTAACCGCTAAGGAGTGGGGCAAGAGCACCACCACCGATGAGGTGCCCGCCTTTAAGGCCTGATGGACCCGATTGAGGGCCTCATCCAGCACATCCTCGCGGGCATTCACCATCTGGTAGGGCTAGCGTTCCAACAAATGGGCTTTGTCTGTAACGTCTTTCCAATCGTCTGCATCCGCCGGCGCTTCGTGGCGTTCGGTAATCACTTTCCATACCTTGGAGAGCTGCGCATTGAGCGCAATAAATGCGCGTTGATTTTCTGGCACGTCATCTTCCGCCAAAATGGCTTCCACGGGACATTCGGCTACGCACAACGTGCAGTCGATACATTCATCAGGATCGATCACCAAAAAATTGGGGCCTTCGTGAAAGCAATCCACGGGGCACACATCCACGCAATCGGTGTATTTGCACTTAATGCACGATTCGGTCACCACATAAGTCATTACAGCCTGCCTCCAACTTAATTCTAAACATTTCACTGTCTAATATTCTATCAGCAAAGGCCCCCACAGGGGGGGTTATGACCCCCTCTTCCCATCCCCCTTGGTTTTGGGTAGGATAGCTTCCACTCACCCCTCGCAATGCTCCATTGCGATGCATACCTGAATTAATGACTATCGAAGGATTTCCATGACCGCCGAAAATATCCACCACGTAACCGACCGCTCTTTTGATGCGGATGTATTACAAGCCACCACCCCTGTTTTGCTCGATTTTTGGGCAGAATGGTGCGGTCCTTGTAAGTTGATTGCCCCTATTTTGGAAGAAGTGGCGCGCGATTATAACGGCCGCCTTAAAATTGCCAAGCTAAACGTAGACGATAACCCGGATATGGCCCGAAAATACGGTGTTAGAGGCATCCCAACGCTGTTGCTGTTCAAGAACGGTAATGTAGAAGCCACCAAGGTGGGCGCCCTGTCTAAATCTCAATTGAGCGCCTTTATTGACAGTCATATCTGAACAGGTTACTCTGCGCCGCAGACGCTGGCTTTTCCCAAAGCTTTTCCCGATGTTTGTAATATCCCCGGTTTCAGCCCTGCGGCGCCAAGCACTCCTTAAGACTTTTCCCCCTAAAGCCCTTCCTTAAAACTTTATACTTCCTTCGAACCACCCAAAACTGACCCCTATATGCATTTATCTGACCTGAAAACCCATCATGTGACCGAACTGGTGGAAATGGCTGTAAAAAACGAAATTGAAGGCGCCAACCGTCTGCGCAAACAAGAGCTGATTTTTGCGCTGTTAAAAAACCAAGCCAAGCGTGGTGAAAGCATTTTTGGGGAAGGAACCCTGGAAGTGCTGCAAGACGGTTTTGGGTTTTTGCGCTCGCCCGAGACCTCGTATCTGGCCAGCCCCGATGACATCTATATTAGCCCGTCGCAAATTAGACGTTTTAATCTGCACACCGGCGACAGCATTCAAGGAGAGATCCGCACCCCCAAAGAGGGCGAGCGTTACTTTGCCCTGGTGAAAGTGGATTCCGTTAATGGCGAACCCCCTGAAAATTCTAAGAATAAAATTCTCTTTGAAAACTTAACGCCGCTTTTCCCCAATCAGCCCTTGGTGTTAGAGCGCGACATTAAAGCCGAAGAAAACAT
>Ga0364893_10125_pt2 | contig 46728 bp, 30 predicted proteins | sample ExccelJu500001D3_FD_206943 | JGI IMG/M metagenome (GOLD analysis project Ga0364893, IMG submission 206943) | Enriched cells from Trout Bog Lake Hypolimnion, Wisconsin, USA - BchlTB.July16.5000.01.D3 | ecosystem: Environmental > Aquatic > Freshwater > Lake > Hypolimnion/Profundal zone | place: USA...
GCCACAGGAAACAGCATGATCATTAAGCCATCGGAAAAAGTGCCGCTGACCATGATGAAGATATTTGAATTACTGCATCAGCTGGATCTACCCAAAGGCCTTGTAAGCCTTGTACATGGTGGAAAAGCAACTGTGGATGGGATTCTGGATCATCCACAGATTAAGTCGGTAAGCTTTGTAGGAAGCACCGCTGTAGCGAGATATATCTATGCAAGAGGAACAGCCAATGGAAAAAGGGTACAGGCACAGGGTGGAGCAAAAAATCCGGTTGTGGTATTGCCCGATGCAGATATTGAAATGACTTCACAGATTATCACCGATAGTGTGTATGGTTGCGCCGGTCAGCGTTGCCTGGCAGCTTCAGTGGTGATTACGGTGGATGATGACCGAAAAGTAAAAGAATCCCTGTTTGAAGCAGCGAAATCCAGAACAGTAGGATATGGTTTAAATAAAGGAGTGGACATGGGGCCGGTAATCAGTCCTGAAAGTAAAACAAGGATTGAGGGATTGATAGATAAAGGAATTGCTGAAGGAGCCAGTGTGTTGTTGGATGGAAGAAATATGAAAGTGACTGGTTATGAAACGGGGAATTTTATTAGTCCCACCATACTGGAAAACCTTTCCCTAACCGGAGAATTGATCAGGACAGAAATTTTCGGACCGGTTATGAGCCTGATACATATGAAAACTGTAGATGAAGCTATCGCTTTTATTAACCAGGGCGTTTATGGAAATATGGCCTGTTTATTTACCAGTAGTGGCAGCAGTGCCCGTAAATTCAGAAATGAATCAATGGCTGGGAATATTGGTATTAATATCGGAATTGCTGCCCCTATGGCTCAGTTCCCTTTCAGTGGCTGGAAGGATAGCTTTTTTGGTGACTTACATGGCCAGGGTAAACATGCCATTGAGTTTTTTACACAGACAAAAGTAGTGGTGGAAAGATGGCCAAAAGAATGGACCCGCAGGTTTTAAAACAAAAAAAGGTTAACTGGTTTTTTAAATATTAATAAAATAAAATTTATATGGAAACTATACATTTTAAAATTGCCAATGCCCCATGTAGCTGGGGGGTACTGGAATTTGAACTGGAAGGAAAAGTAATGGGTTATGAACAGGTTTTGGATGAGATAGCTGCAACCGGTTATGCAGGAACAGAATTGGGAGACTGGGGCTTTATGCCTACAGAACCCCTTGCATTAAAAGCTGCACTGGATAAACGGAAACTGGATTTGCTGGGTGCTTTTGTACCTGTAGCATTATCTGATAAAAATGCCCTTGCTGAAGGTATAGAAAGGGCATTGAAAACAGCTGGACTGATGCATGATGCAGGGTATACGGATGCTTTTATTGTACTGGCAGATAATAATGGGACGGTGGAAGCAAGGACTAAAAATGCAGGCCGTGTTAAACCAGCACATTTATTGTCACCTCACGGTTATAAAACCATTGCAGGTGCAGCCAATACCCTGGCAGCTGCTGTTAAAGACAAATATGGTTTACGGACCGTATTTCATCATCATGGAGGGGGATATGTGGAAACACCACAGGAGATAGACTGGTTATTGCAATATACCGACCCTTCTTTAGTGGGATTGTGTTTTGATACGGGCCATTACAGATTGGGAGGTGGCGTTGATTGTGTGGCATTTCTTGAAAAAAATTATGATCGTATCTGGCATGTTCATTTTAAAGATTATGATCCGTCAGTTGCAATACATTTTGAATCGGTCCGGAATGGCATATTCTGTGAATTGGGTAAAGGCGATGTGCCCTTTGAAGCAATAAAAGCCTTTTTATTGCAAAAAGAATATCATGGCTGGGTTGTAGTTGAGCAGGATGTATTGCCGGGTATGGGCAGCCCTAAGCAGTGTGCACAGCATAACAGGGATTTTCTGAAACAGATCGGCCTGTAGTATTATTTAAAAATTCAAAAAAAGTACTTTAAGAATAGTAATCAATAATATATGAAAAAAGTTAATTTAGCTATCATAGGTATTGGAAGAATAGGGATTATACATTTGAAAAATATCATCCGGAATTTTCCGGGAGCGAATGTATTGGCAGTTGCCGATGTAAATTTTTCGAAGGATGACTTTACAAAAGAGTATCCTGGAATTATATTTTCTGCGAATGCTGAGGAGATAATATCCCTGCCAGCAGTGGAAGCCGTTATTATCTGCACACCCACCAGCTCACATGCCGAACTGATAGAAAAAGCCATTCAATATGGCAAACATATTTTTTGCGAAAAACCGGTAGACCTTTCATTGGAAAGAACTGCCTTACTGGTTAAAAAAGTTGCTGCAGCCGGTTTGAAATTAATGCTGGGTTTTAACCGTCGTTTTGACCCTGATTTTATGGAAGCAAATAAAAATATCAGAAGTGGCAGGATCGGGGAACTGCAGGTGGTAAAAATTACCAGCCGTGACCCGGGTTTACCACCACTTGATTATATTAAGCATTCCGGAGGTTTATTTATGGATATGGCGATTCATGATTTTGATATGGCCCGTTATATGATGGGAAAGGAAGTGGTGGAAGTGTATGCAAAGGGTTTGGTGCTGGTGGATGAAAAAGTAGGGGAAGCCGGTGATATTGATACTGCATTAACTACCCTTGTTTTTGAAGATGGTACCTATGCAGTGATTGATAATAGCCGGAAAGCGGTTTATGGCTATGATCAGCGGATTGAAGTGTTTGGAAGTAATGGAATGATTCAGGTGAAGAATAACCTCCACAATTCCAATGTTGTATTTGATTCTGATGGCATTCATCAGGCATTGCCATTAGACTTTTTTATGGACAGGTATGCATGTTCTTATTTAAATGAAATGAAATATTTTATAGATGCACTATTAACGAATGCAGCACTTCCGGTAAGTGGGGCAGATGGGTTAATGGCTACTTATATTGCAGTAGCTGCAAAAAAATCTATGATTGAAAAAAGGCCGGTGCTCATTAGTGAAATCATGTTATAGAGGCGCATAAATTAATGTTGTTTTGATTGAAAGCAATTGCAGACAGACTGCAATTGCTTTTTAATAACCTGTTGATGCCCTTTCAAATAAGGTAGCCGGAATTACAATGAATTCATCTGTTAAATTATAGTTTTTCTTCTCAATGCCCTTGAATAGAATTTCTGCCGCTGTTTTACCCAATTCAAAAGCAGGTTGTGTGATGGTACTTAAAGGAGGGTTAAGGATGGGTGCAGTTTCAAGTGTTGAAAAGGCTAAAACTTTAAGGTCTTCCGGAATGCGTATTTTATATTCATGGCAGGCCATATATACCTGCATGGCAAGCCGCTCTACTGAAGTTACTACTCCATCTGGTTTATCACTACCTGTTATCAGGTCTTTAATCTGATTAAAAGTATCCTGGGGGTTGCTATCTGTACAGAAAATAACTGAGTTTCTGTTTTCATGCATTAAGCCTGCTTCCTGAAGGGTTGCTTTAAAGCCTTCTGCCCTTTTAATGCAGATGGGCAAACAATTTGAAATTGAGAGGAATACAGGATGGGTACAACCTTTTTCAATTAAGTGCCTTGCTGCAATACTACCACATTCATAATCATTTGTAACCACTTTGGCAGTTTTAAAATTTTCAAAAGCCCGGTCAAAGAATACAATTGGGATATTCTCTTCCTGCAATTTTTTAAAATGTGCCGGATCATCCGTTTCCCTTGATATTGAAATTAATACACCGTCAATCCTTCCACTATTGCAATCATCGATCAGTGCTTTTTCAATGGTATATTTTTCATGGGATAAATAAATCAGTACATGATAGCCTTTTTTTTCTGCTACAGATTGGATCCCATCAATTGCCAATGAAAAAAAATGATCAGACACTTCCGGTAGTATGATGGCAATTGTATTGCTTTTTTTTCGGCGCAGGCTGCTTGCATAGGGGTTGGGCGTATATTTTAAAAGCGTGGCTTTAGCCAGCACTCTTTCTTTTGTTTCCTTACTGATTTCATGGCTGTCTCTTAATGCTTTAGAGATGGTGGCAACCGATAGTTTCAGTTCTGCTGCTAATGTTTTTATATTTATTTTTTTTTGCATCAACAGTTCGTTTTATTGGTCATTATTAGCGTTATTTTAAGCATTTAAACCGAAACCGTTTTCGTAAATAAACTTATCACAAATATGAAAAGTGTCTGAGAAAAACTTCAACTTAGAGTTGTTAAAAATGAAAACGATTGATATGCTTGCCAATTTGATTTTTTTATTTTAAGGGAATAAAAAAATATAACTGCCTTTATTTAAAGGAGCCATTTTTCAACTAAATATACAGCAGATTCGGGGATTTACAATTGTGTGCAGGCATAAATGTTGTTTTCGGGATTTAATTATACAAAAAACTAAAAATCAACAGATATTTTTTAGTGTTTTTAAATTAAATACAAAAGGATTTAATATTAAAATTAAACACTTTTTATTAAGTGTATAATTTACAGTATATATTTCTAAATTTCGAAACTGCAATTATCAACAAAAACTCTAATTATGAGATGTAACAATTTAATCCAGCTTAAAAGCAAACTGGTCTTATTTATGGCCGTGCTTTTAATATTGCCAGGCCTGCTTCTGGCACAACGCTCCGGGACAAAAGACATTAAAGGAAAAATTACCGACAATACAGGTATACCCTTGTCGGGTGTGTCTGTAGTCATTAAAAATGTTGGAACCGCCAGTGTTACCAATAGTACTGGTGCTTTCAGTATTAAAGCCAAAGATGGTGATGTATTGGTTTTTAGTTCAGTAGCATTTACAAAGAAAGAAATTACCGTAAAAGAAGGAGCTTCCTATGATGTTATTCTGGAAGCATCTGTTACTGCATTAAATGATGTAGTGGTAATTGGTTATGGTAAATCTTCCAGAAAAATGTTATCCAGTTCGGTGGTAACTGTTAAACCGGAAGATTTGAACAAAGGTTCTATTTCTGATGTTGGCCAGTTATTGCAGGGTAAAGTATCAGGCTTAAACATTACCTCAAGCGGAGACCCTAACAGAACAGCAGCGGTAATTTTAAGAGGCCCTTCCACACTTAACAGTTCACAGGGTGTATTTTATGTAATTGATGGAATTCCAGGCGCTGATATTGCTACAGTTGCCCCTGATGATATTGCCTCTCTGGAGGTATTAAAAGATGCGGCAGCTACTGCTATTTATGGTAACCGTGCTTCAAATGGTGTAATTATCATTACTACAAAAAGAGCGAAAAAAGGTCAGCCAGTACTTGCCTATAATGGCTATGTAAGTTCAGAATCTGTTTCCAGTCAATTAAAAGTGATGGATGCACCAGAGCTTACTGCATTTGTAACCAAGAATAATTTAGCGTTTTCGCCTGCAGATAATAAAGGGGCCAATACCAACTGGCAAAAATCAGTAGAGCGCAGCAGTGCGATTGCTAACAATCATAATATATCCTATAGCAATAACGGAGAGCATGGTGGTTATATAGCCAGTGTGAACTATTTTGATAAACAGGGTATTATCCAGGGGACTTCCTTAAACAGGGTAATCGCAAGGTTAAGTGCTGAGCAATTTGCATTTAATGATAAACTGAAACTGGGTTTAAACGTTAGTAACTCTGTAAGTATTGCCAACGACCTGCCCTATCGTAATTCAATTTTACAACTGGCAGATCTGTATTTGCCGGTAAATCCGATTAAGAATTCAGATGGAACTTATTTTGAAAATTTCCAGAAGTCAAACTATTATAACCCTGTTTCCATGCTCAATAATGAGTATGAACAAACAAAAACAGATTTGTTGATTGGAAGTTTAACCGCACAATTGAAACTGCCATTTGGTATTACCTATGATTTGAATCTGGCTTATCAGAAAACCAATGCTTTATCAGGCACTTACCTGAATAGCTATTTTACTAATAACTACAACGGGATGTATGATAACCCTGATCCAGGATATGGAGGACATAATTTGCAAACCTTTGGTAAAAATGGCCAGGCCACCAGAAGTGATTATGAAAATACCAATAAATTACTGGAGACCTATTTTACCTGGGATAGAAAATTCGGTAATCATACTGTAAATGCAGTAATTGGTTATTCCTGGCAAGATAATATCAGTGGAGATGGATTTTCAGCCACAACCAGTAATTTTCCTGTAGATAATGTATTATACAATAATCTGGCATTGAGCAACCCAACCACCTATGGTAATGGCTTGTATTTCAGTGGTGATGGAGTTTATCAGCATACCAGGTTAATTTCAGATTTTGCCCGTTTGAAGTATAATTACAAAGAAAAATACCTTTTGCAGGCATCCATCAGAAGAGATGGCGGTTCTATGTTTGGTACAAATAATCAATGGGGTTATTTTCCATCCATTGGTGCAGCCTGGCGTATAGGTGAAGAAGAATTTCTAAAGCATCAAAACCTGATTGGAGATTTGAAACTAAGAGCCAGCTATGGTGAAACAGGGAATTCAGTTGGTTTTAATCCTTATACACCGCAGTTTATGCTGTCCACCAGAGGTAATTATTATTATAATGGAACTCTGGTTACGGCTATTGGTACTTCTCAAACTGCTAACCCTAACTTAGAATGGGAAAAGACAGCTACTTCAGATGTAGGACTTGATTTCTCTATTTTGAATAAAAGAATTAACATCGCATTTGACTGGTATTATAAAAATACTACCGGTATGATTATCAATTATCAGGCAGATCCTATGTTACTGCCCAATGGCGGAATTACGGCGAATGGCGGAAGCATGACTAATAAAGGGGTTGAGTTGAGTATTAACGGTTTAGTGATGCAAAACAAAGATTTCTCCTGGACCACTAATTTGAATTTTGCCATGAATAAAAATGAAATCACCAATTTAACCAATCCTTTATTTATTGGCGGTGACTCCGTTTCAGTTGGAGATCCGGAAGGTGGTGGCCAGAGCGGCAGGTATGTTCAGTTGTTGAAAACAGGACATCCACTGGGCCAGTTCTTTACGTTTAAATATGCTGGTAAAAATGCTGCCGGCGTTTCACAATGGTATCATCATGATGGTACAGTTACTCCTAATCCGAGCAACGGAACCGATTATTTTTATACTGGTAATGCACAACCCAAATTACTGGTTGGTTTCGCCAATACTTTGAAGTATAAACATCTTGATTTGAATTTCTCCCTCAGAGGTGTATTTGGAAACAAAATAATGAATGCCACCCGTGCCGATTTATTCCGCCCGGCTACAGCTGCGAGTACCAATATTTTAAAGGATGTTGCCAATGAATTGCCAATTGATGCCATTGATTATACGTATTCTGACCGTTTTATAGAAAGTGGCAGTTATATCCGACTGGATAATGCTACACTGGGCTATAATTTCCAAAAAGTAAGTAATTATATCAAATCGTTAAGGGTGTATGTATCTTCCAATAACTTGTTTGTAATTACTAAATTCAAAGGTATTGATCCTGAAGTAAATCAGGGTGGAATTGCCCCTGGTATTGACTATAATAACTTCTACCCTAAAACGAGAACCATTTTGTTGGGAGTAAATGTTTCGTTTTAATTTAACAAATAAAAAATATTAATATGAAAAAAATATTAAAAGATTTCGCTTTCATAATAATTATAGCAAGTGCTATCAGTGCTTGTCATAAGTTGGATATACCGATTACTACGGAAGTAACGCCTTCGGTTTTTCCGCAGAATGAACAGGGATATATTCAAACTGAGTTAACTCCATATGTTGCCCTTGATGGATATTTAGCCCAGGAATATTTCTTCCAGCAAGCAGAAAGTACAGACGAGTTCATGTTGACTGCACATGGGGGTAACTGGTACGATGGAGCTCAGGACTTGCAAATGCATTACCACACGTATACAAAAGACAATAGTTTAGTAAATGGTAACTGGGGCTGGTGTTCGGTTATTATCAGTTCTGCCAATCAGGCAATCTCTATATTAAATTCTACCATGCCTTCAGGGACTGACAAACAAATGAAAATTGCCGAATTGAAAATGGTTCGTGATTATTCTTTTTTTATGCTCATGGACAACTGGGGTAATGTACCACTGGATACACTATATGGTGACTTTTCTCCTAAAACAAATATACCCAGGGCACAGGTATTTACTTATATTGAAAATGATGTAAAAAGTTGCATTCCTTATTTAAGTACAACAGTTGACCAAACAACTTATGGGCGTTTCACAGCTTTCGGTGCCTATGCTTTGCTGGCCAAAATGTATTTGAATGCAGAATATTACACTGGGACAGCCAGATATAATGATTGCATTACTATGTGTGATAATATCATCAACAGTAATAAGTTTAAAATTACAGCTATGTCCAATTTCCTGCCGATGTTTGGTCCAACTAACGGCCCCAATTCCGCAGGTAGCCAGGATGAATTTATTTTTGCAGTTCCATTTGATGCGAATGGCTCTGGTTGGTATGGTCGTTCTGCGAATTACCGTGCAAGGTATTGTGTGCCCCGTTCAATGGGTAAAGTAGGAGCGGGTGCAGGATTTAATTATTTCAATATACCTTACGATCCTGCCGGATGCGCCAGTACCATACCTGAATTTTTTGTAAACTTTAATGATCCGAACGATATCAGAAACCAAACATGGTTAACAGGGCTTCAATTCCAGGGACCTGGCAGTACTGTACCTTTAACAGTAACTACAACTAACGCCGGGTATAATCAATATTATACTGGTGGTAATCCGGGTGGTACTTATACTTATCAGGTAAATTTAAGCCCCAATGTGGTTTTAAGGCAGGATATTGCCAATGGCCAGAATCCTTATGATGGTGTTAGTAATGGGTTTGATGTAGGTAATGATGAAATTGGTTGGAACATGGGATACCGCAATGTAAAATTCTATCCCGATGCCACATCTTCCAGCAGAAATCAAAACAATGATATTCCTATTTTCCGGTTTGCAGATATTGTTTTAGAGAAAGCGGAAGCTATTTTACGCGGAGGCACTTCTTCCAGTTCTGCACTTACGTTAGTGAATTCATTGAGGGCCAACAGAACTACTTCTGCTCCATGGGGCAATGTGACCCTGGATTCAGTGTATGCTGAAAGATGCCGTGAACTTTCCGATGAGGGCTGGCATAGAAATGATATGATCCGTTATGGTAAGTATGAAGGTAAATGGGGGTATAAAACCAATACAGACACTTATCGTCGTATTTTCCCAATCCCAACTTCCGCATTAACATTAAATCCTGCTTTAAAACAGAATCCTGGTTATTAGTTAGTTTTCGTATAGTGTTAAGTTTTATTCATCCCGGGGCTTTATAGCCCTGGGATATTTTTAATCAGCAACTACTGTATACTGGTGGATGACTTTTTATATTTCGGGATTAGTTTTACATTTCAAATATACAAAGTTAACTTCCAGAAGATTTTAAACAGTAGTAAAGAAACAGCAACTAAATGAACCATTTATCAATGGAAAAAGAAAAGGCAGCAATAACAACCAAGTCAACCAGGCTTTTATCTTTAGATGCATTAAGAGGTTTTGATATGTTCTGGATTATCAGCGGGGAAGGAATTTTTCATGGATTTGCTTCAGTTGTAATGCAACAGCATGGGTTGGTGCGCAATCCTGTTAACTGGCAGATCGCCACTACGGGTGAACTTAATTTTATGGAACGGATCATCATAGGCATCAGCAATCAATTACATCATTCGCCCTGGAATGGTTTTACTTTCTATGATCTGATATTTCCGCTGTTTATTTTTATAGCCGGGGTAAGTATGCCTTATTCTTTCGGTAGTCAGCTGGAAAGGGGTGGGATTAATCAATCAGTAGTAAGAAAGCGAATCTATTTTTCACTCATAAAAAGAACCCTAATTCTGATCGTTTTTGGAATGGTAGTAAATGGAGCCCTTGCTTTTAAAGGTTATCCGGATACCCGTTTTGCCAGTGTGCTCGGTAGGATAGCTTTAAGCTGTTTTTTTGCGGCCATTATATTTCTGAATTGTAAACTTCGTGGGCAGATTGTATGGTTATTTGGAATTTTAATTGGGTATTGGGTAGCTATGATGACCATTCCGGTTCCGGGATTTGGGAGCGGGGTGCTGAGTCCGGAAGGTAATCTTGCTGCCTATATTGACAGAGTATTGTTACCCGGTAAATTGCATCGGACAGTATATGACCCGGAAGGGATTTTTTCAACAGTTCCTGCTATTTGTTCTGCATTACTGGGTGTTTTTACGGGACAATTTTTAAGGGAAAAAACACTAAAGTGGAGCCCATTGGTAAAAGGATTTTTATTAAGTGTTGCAGGAATAATACTTTTAATAGTCGGTTTGTTATGGGGTATGGTTTTTCCGGTAAATAAAAATATGTGGACCAGCTCTTTTGTATTGTATGCAGGTGGCTGGAGTTTATTGTTACTGTCTCTATTTTATTTAATTATAGATGTAGCCGGATTAAAAAAATGGTGTATGCCCTTTGTTTGGGTGGGCTGTAATTCCATATTGATTTATATGGCTGCACATGGAATTGTAAATTTTGAATACAGTTCAGGATTTATTTTCGGTGGGTTAATCAATCAAACCGGCCTGCTCTGGCATCCTGCATTTTTGTGGATTGGCGTTGCCATTCTGCAATTGACGATACTGTATTTTTTATATCAGAAAAAATGGTTCTTAAAAGTCTGAATAAGCATATCCGGTAATTATAAAAAAGCATTCATGAAATACACTGTCATTTTATTGTTATCAATGCTTTGCAGTAATGGGTTGCAGGCACAATCTAATCAGCAAACTTCAAAAGCATTGTTGGAAAGGGTGATACCAGAAAGGGCAAATCAGTTTTTAGTACAATCGATTCCATCCGAAAATGGACAGGATGTTTTTGAGATTCAAACCAGGGACAATAAAATTGTTTTAGGTGGAAATAATGGCGTATCCATCGCTGCTGCTTTGTATTATTATCTGAATAATTTTTGTCATGCACAAATTACCTGGAATGGAACAAATTTACATTTACCGGTTACCCTGCCCAGGCCTGCTGTTACAATACATCAGACCACTCCCTATGAATACCGGTATTATTTGAATTATTGTACGTTTAATTACAGTATGAGCTGGTGGGATTGGCCCAGGTGGGAGAAAGAAATTGACTGGATGGCAATACATGGTATTAATATGCCGTTGGCTATCACTGGTGAAGAATATACCTGGTACCTGGTATATAAAGAAATGGGCTTCAGTGATGCAGACCTGCAGGGATTTTTTTGCGGGCCTGCTTACTTCTCCTGGTTCTGGATGGGCAATCTGGATGGATGGGGTGGCCCTTTGCCCCTGCATTGGATGGAAACCCATTTTGAGTTGGAAAAAAAGATTCTTCAGCGGGAAAGGGCCCTTGGAATGAAACCGGTATTGCCAGCTTTTACAGGGCATGTGCCCGCTGCTTTCAGAAAAAAATTTCCCGGTGCTAAACTAAAAACCACCAACTGGAACAATGGGTTTGACAGTACCTATATACTGGATGCTTCTGACCCATTATTTGCAGCAATAGGCAAAAAGTTTTTAGAAAAACAGAACCGATTATTGGGATCAGATCATTTATACAGTGCGGATACATTCAATGAAAATGAGCCACCATCTGATCAGCCTGATTATCTGTCGGGTTTATCATCCAGAATCTACCAGGGCATGCATCAGGCAGATACTGCTGCTGTTTGGGTGATGCAGGGATGGCTGTTTTACAGTGACCGGAAATTCTGGAAAGAGCCGCAGACGAAAGCTTTATTACAGGCAGTGCCGGATAATAAAATGTTGTTGCTTGATCTGGCTACTGAAATAGAGCCTATCTGGAAACGCACAGACGCTTTTTATGGTAAACCCTGGATATGGAATATGCTGAACAATTTCGGCGCGAATACCAATCTTTTCGGCAGGATGGAAACAGTAGCCACAGCACCTGCTAAAGCACTGAAAGATGCCAACAGTAAACAAATGAAAGGGATTGGACTAACCATGGAAGGGATTGAACAAAATCCGGTCCTGTATGAATTGTTATTGGATAATATATGGAAAAAAGATACCATCAATTTAGATCAGTGGTTGCCGCAATATATCCGCAACCGTTATGGTTCCCTGAATCCGCATGCTGAAAAAGCATGGGATATTCTCCGAAGAACCGTATATACGGTGCCTGCGGATAAATATATCAGGGATGGGGCAGAATCGATTGTACAGGGAAGGCCCACTTTTGATTCAGTAACCAGGTGGACCAATACCAAATTGAATTATACAGACAAAGATCTTTTACCAGCATGGGATGCTTTAATACTGGCAGCAGATTCCTGCAAAAAAGTGATGGGTTTCAGTTTGACGTAGTGGATCTTACCAGGCAGGTGCTGGCCAATTATGCATTGCCCCTGCAACAAAAAATAGCCAGGGCGTATCAGCAGGGGGATACTTTATTATTTACAGCATATAGCCGTCAGTTCATCAGTTTAATAGAAGATATGGATAAGCTGCTTGCCACCCGTAAAGAGTTTTTATTGGGTAACTGGGTTGCTGATGCGCGGAAATGGGGCATTGATGAAAAGGAAAAAGCATTGTATGAGTTTAATGCAAAAGACCTTATTACCCTATGGGGCGATCAGGATTGTCCATTACATGAATATGCCTGCCGGCAATGGAGTGGTTTACTCAATGATTTTTATAAACCCAGGTGGCAGCAGTTTTTTACACAATTGCTGGCAGACCAGAAAGCTGGTAAAGGTTTTGATAAAACGGCATTTTCAAAGCATATAAAGGCATGGGAATGGCATTGGGTAAATGCCAGAAAAGATTATCCTGTTGTTACAGCAGGAGATCCGATTAAAATGTCTGTGAAAATGTTTTTGAAATACAGGTCGGTTATTGCAGAAAATTAAAAATATGGAATCTAATACCAAAAAAATGAATAGAGCATTATTTATACTCCTTTTCCTGGTATCAGCATCAACAAGGGGCCAGTACCATCAGTATGTAGATCCTAAGATCGGGTCTGAAGGTGATGGAAATGTATTCATTGGGCCATCCTGTCCTTTTGGAATGATCAAACCAGGACCGGATTGTAATAAAAATGCCAATAGCGGCTATTCCTCAGATATGCAGGTGCCTGTATATGGGTTTAGCCAGGTGCATGTAAGTGGTACAGGCGGAGGGCCAAAATATGGCAATATTTCGGTAATGCCATTTGGAGGGGATATTGAATCGATCCGACAGGAATCTGTAAGGCAAAATGAAATAGCTGCATTGGGATATTATAGTGTATTACTGAAAAAATGGGGCATTCAAACAGAAATTTCTTGTTTACAAAAATCAGCCTATTACAAGTTTATATTCAAAAATGGGGGAAAGAAAGCAGTTAAAATTGATTGTGGTGAATTTTTAGGGGAAACGGTAATTCCTGATGGCAGGGAAGCGCAGCAGTTTGTTAGTTCTGAAATTGAAATTATCAATGATCATGAAGTACGCGGGTATACGAGGATCAGGGGGGGATGGAATAATGGCAGTGCGTATACTGTATATTTTACGGCCCTATTCAGTCAGCCTTTCAGTAATTATAATACCTGGGAAAATAATGTATTGTATCCTTCCCGGAAGGTAGTGGTGGATAATGGTAAAAAGACAGGAGCCCAGTTGTTTTTTGATACAGCACTAACGGATAGTATTGCTTTGAAAATTGGTATTTCCTTTATTAGTACCCAAAAGGCGCGTCAAAATATAGAAACTGAAATGCCTGATTGGGATTTTAATAAAGTGTTATCCGGAAATCAGCAGCAATGGGAGCAGTTGCTCCAGAAAGTAGCAGTAGACAGTTCTTCCTCTACGGAACTTAAAAAGATGTTTTATACCGGATTGTACCATACCATGCTGATGCCAGTAAACAGGACAGGTGAAAATCCTTTATGGGAAAATAATGGCCCCTATTATGATGATTTTTATGCCATCTGGGATACTTACCGAAGCTCTAACCCCCTGATTACATTGCTAAGCCCATCCAGGGAGGTGGATATAGTTAATGCGTTATTGCAAATTTATAAACGTGACGGTTATATGCCTGATGCAAGAAGTGGCAATTGCAATGGACGCACACAGGGCGGTTCCAATGCAGAAGTACTGATAGCAGATGCTTATGTTAAAGGGCTGAAAGGGATCAATTATAATCTGGCATTGGAGGCGATGCTGAAAGATGCCACAGTACCACCCGGAGGCAATGAAGAAAAAGAAGGAAGGGGTGGATTGACAGATTATAATCAATTTGGGTATGTATCCACCAGTTATGTGCGATCCGGCAACAGGACACTGGAATATGCTTATGATGATTATTGCCTGGCTACTGTAGCCAAAGGTATCAATCGGCAGGGGGAATACTGGCGGTTTCTGAAACAATCTGATAACTGGAAAAACTTATGGAGAAATATCGCTGATAATGGAGCAACAGGGTTTATAATGCCTAAGAATGCTGCAGGTAAATGGGTGGATAGTTTTCAGTGTGATCTCAATAATGGCAAACTGAGTTATTTACCTTATACACCATTGGCGCAGGACTGGCCTAATTGTGTTTGCTGGTGGTGCGGGTTTTTCTATGAAGCCAGTTCCTGGGAATATTCCTTAAGTGTGCCGCATGATGTGGCAGCATTAATTAAGCGATCCGGAGGATCCTCTGCATTCCGAAAAAGACTGGATATTTTATTTTACCGGGGGTTTTATAATGTTGGGAATGAACCTTCCTTTTTAAGTCCTGATTTATACCACTGGATTGGCAGGCCTGATCTGAGCAGTGACCGGATTCATCAGATAATTGATGCCAATTACAGCAGTTTACCCAATGGGATACCTGGGAATGATGATTCCGGTGCCATGTCTTCCTGGCTGGCTTTTCATATGCTGGGATTTTATCCCAATGCAGGACAGAATTATTATCTGATCAATACCCCTTATTTTAAATCTGCAACGATACATCAGGATAATGGCAAAGATTTTCAGATCAGGGCATATAAGTTGTCTGATAAAAACAAATATATTAAAGCTGTTACACTGAATGGTAAGCCATTCAATAATTCCTGGATAACACATCAAGACATACTGAATGGCGGAGTACTTGAATTGGAAATGGATGCAAACCCTTCTTCCTGGGGCTCTAATAATCTGCCGCCCTCAAAATCTGACCGATAAACTTTATTTAATCTTTAATCCATGAAAATCATTCTCTTTCTTTTACTAGTATCATCAGGTGTTTATTGTCAGGATTTTACAGTAAATATTGTCCATTATGGTGCTAAAGGAGATGGAGCTATGAATAATACTGGTCCTATTCAGGAGGCCATTGATGCAGTTCATATAAAAGGCGGCGGAATTGTATGGATACCTGCAGGAAATTTTGTTACAGGTGTGTTGTTCTTAAAATCAGGCGTGAATCTGCATTTGGAAAAAGGAGCAATACTAACTGGAAGCAGTGTGCGGTTAGATTATGGAAGGGGAAATGCATCCGCATTAATCAGGTCTGAGGAGCAGTCGGATATTTCTATAACCGGCGAAGGCACCATTAATGGCAACGGAATTGCTATCGTAAATAGTTTGCTGGAACAGTTAAAAGCCGGGGTATTGAAAGATGCACAGTGGAAAATAAAAAGGCCTGCCGAAAATAACCTGCCAAAGATTATTGAATTTACCGGTTGCAGCCATATCAGTATTAAAGGGATCACACTCATCAATAGTGCAACCTGGGTACAGCAATATTTGCATTGTACTGACCTGGTTATTGACAGCATCACAGTCAACAGTATTACCAACTGGAATAACGATGGTATGGATATAACAGATTCAAAAAATGTAGTGATAACCCATTGCAATATCAATGCAAGTGATGATGCCATCTGTTTGAAATCGGAGGGTAATATAATAGATTCCTGTGTGAATATTTATGTAGCTGATTGTAAGCTCAGAAGCAGTGCCAATGCATTTAAACTGGGAACAGCATCGAGGGGAGGATTCCGGAATATTAAGGTAAGGAACCTGGATATTTATGATACCTATCGTTCTGCCATTGCACTGGAAGCAGTGGATGGTGGATTTCTGGAAGATGTAGATATACGTAATATTAAAGCTATCCGAACCGGTAGTGCTTTATTAATCAGGTTAGGACATCGGAATAAAGATGCACTGTATAGTGTAGTCAGGCATATCCGCATTGCAAATGTTAATGTGGAAGTGCCGGCAGATAAGCCGGATAAAGGGTATACCATGGAAGGACCTTTACTCAAATACCCGCCGGGATTTAAGCCGGTTACAAATAAGATACAAAGTGTTTCTCCCTGGAATAATTCCGGAAATGACAGTAGTGCGATTCCTTATCCGCATAATGTTTTTCCTTCTTCAATAACCGGGTTGCCAGAACATCCAGTACAGGATATTGTATTGGAAAATATTGATATTACATATGAGGGAGGAGCCAGTAAAAAGGTGAATTTTTATCCATTGGATTCACTTGCCGGAATTACCGAAGCCCCAACTGCTTATCCGGAGTTTTCTATGTTTGGGGAATTGCCGGTATGGGGTATGTATGTAAGACATGCTGAAGGCGTGGTTATGAAAAATATCCGGTTAAAGTACCTGAATACAGATTACCGTGCGGCGATGGTATTTGATGATATAAATGTTTTGAAGCTGGATGGAATTAAAATTCCATCCGCAAAGGAGTTTCCGGTTATTGTATTCAAAGACGTAAAAAACAGAGAAGAAAAAAATATACAACTGGCGAAGGGTGCTGGAATTAAAATAAGCATACAATAAGTACAACTGCATAAATTTTAGTATGAATGTAACTGACCAAATATTGAAAATGCGTATTGTATTTAAATACTGTGAACGGCATTTATATTTAGGCATCTGTATTTTTATGCTGTTGTGTTTTTTTATAAATGACCCATTGGACGCGCAACCCTTTTTATCTTATGTGCAGCCCTTGTCCGGGTCAGCACCTGCAACCACAAAAGCCGCACTGAAACACAGTGAAGCAGGATCCGAACTGAATGCCAACACTATTCCATCCGTTACTTTACCTTTTGCCATGACGCAATGGACCCCGCAAACCCGACTCTTGGAAACGAAATGCCAGCCTCCATATTATTATGCAGATACCCTTTTAAGCGGCTTCAGGGGAACACACTGGCTGAGTGGTTCCTGTACACAGGATTATGGAAGTTTTACGATCATGCCAGTAGCCGGCACATTAAAGACTGCCAGTGAAGACTATTCAGTTCCGTTTTCGCATTCGGGTGAAATAACGAGTCCGGCATACTACAAACTTGACCTGCAAGCATATCATCTGATCACTGAAATGACCTCCACCTTAAGATGCGGTATGTTGCAGTTTACTATGCAACAGGATGACAGCCTTTATTTGCTGATTATGCCTAACAGTGACAAAGGGAAGGGATTCGTTAAAATAGATACTGCAAAAGGAGAAATATGGGGATACAATCCTGTATACCGTATATACCAGGGATGGGGTGAACCTGCCGGGTTTAAGGGATGGTTCTTTATAAAAATAGAAAAAAAAATAGCCAGATCAGGAACCTATGCAGGAAATTCTGTTTATACAACAGACAGTTTATTAAACCAGAAAGATATCGGTGCATTTGCCGGGTTTTACCTGAAAAAAGGAGAAACCCTAACTATCAGGGTCGGGACTTCTTTCAGTAGCCTGGCCGGTGCAAAGCATAACCTGGAACATGAAATTGGTTCAAAAAGTTTTAGAGAGATCGAGAAAGCATCAGCAACTGTATGGGAAAAAGCATTGGGACGAATAAGGGTAACCAGTAAGGATGAACAACAAAAAAAAATATTTTATACCGCATTTTATCATGCCATGCAAATGCCCAGGCTGATGAATGATGCGGATGGAACCCATCCATTATTTGGGAAACCGTACCAGTTGGAAAAACTGAAATCCGGCAATTATTATGATGATTTTTCCATGTGGGATATATACAGGGCTCAGTTGCCTTTATTTGAAATACTGGATCCGGATTTAATTAATCAGCTTATTGCATCCATCATAGAGAAAGGCAAACAGGGTGGATGGTTGCCCATTTTTCCCTGCTGGAATAATTATACTGCCGCCATGATTGGCGACCATGCATCAGCGTTTATAGCATCAGCTTTTGCGAAAGGTATCAGGAAATATGATGTAAATGAGGCTTACAGGTTAATGCGTAAAAATGCATTTGATACAGCTGATGACTATAACTATAAAAACGGGATGGGCAGAAGGGCATTGGCTTCTTATTTGAAATATGGTTACATACCCCTGGAAGATAGTGTTCCGCAGGCATTTCATAAAAAGGAGCAGGTAAGCCGGACAATGGAATATGCATTTGATGATTATGCAGTAAGTGTTGTTGCAAAGGGATTGGGTAAAAATGAAGACTACCGTAAATTACAGCAGCGTTCTTTCAATTACCGGAATGTATTTGATACCAGTACAGGTATGGTAAGAGGCAGGTATGCAAATGGTAACTGGGTAAAACCATTTAATGCAGATAACAGAGAGGTATATATTACTGAAGGTACCCCACGGCAATACAGCTTTTATGTTCCACAGGATATTGCGGGAATGACCAGATTAATGGGAGGGGAAAAACAACTGGAAAAGTCATTGGATAGTCTGTTTGCCAAAAATGAGTACTGGCATGGCAATGAACCCGGCCATCAGATTCCCTTTCTATATAATTATACAGCCGCTCCATATAAAACACAGGAACAGGTGAGAAAAATTTTAACAGAAGAATACAGTGATGGCCCCGGTGGATTAAGCGGGAATGATGATGCGGGCCAGATGAGTGCCTGGTATCTGTTTGCCGCGATAGGATTTTATCCGGTTAATCCGGTTTCGAATCAATATCAGTTATGTTCCCCTTTATTTGATACCATCAATATTGAGTTGCCCCACCATAAAAACCTGAAAATAATTTGCAGCAAAAAAACAAAGGATGCTTTTTATATTCAGCGGGTAAAATGGAATGGTACTCCCTACGAAAAGAATTATATCAATTATGAAGATCTGATGCAAGGAGGTAAGCTGGAATTTACACTGGTGGAAAAAGCAACTGACTGGGGATCGCAATTGAAGAACAGGGCTGGTAATCAGCCATTTTGAAAGAAATAAATTTCAGTAAATGGAAAAAATAAACAGACATCAATTTTTGCAGCAAACTTTAGTATTAAGTGCGGGTGTTGCATTAAAGCCTGTGGGCTATGCTTTCTTCAATAAAAAGGGAAAGACAGACCCCCTTTTTAAGCGAATGGTAATTGCCAATGATGCAAGGGTACTTAAGTTTTTGCAATCTCCTGTTACTGAAATTTATTCCAACCGGACAGCTTTTGAATTTGCTATATTATCTGCTTCTTTTGCTGCTGAAGCATCAGCTTATTTTCAGCATCCCGAAATTGTAACTGTACTTGACAAGTTATCTGTTGTGTTAACCAATGCACAGTCAGAGGATGGAACCATTAGTATGGGCAATCTGGAGTCACCTCCGGATACTGGTTTTTTACTGGCACCAGTATGCGCTGCATTCCATATTTTAAGCGAACATCAGATTGCTGAATTGGTGCCTGTTCTGGAAAGAATGAAAGTTTTTATTCTGAAAGCTGGTAACGCTTTAAAAACAGGGGGGATACATACACCCAATCACAGATGGGTGGTATCAGCGGCACTTGCACAGATCAATCAGCTGTTTCCGGATAAATCGTATGTTTCGAGAATTGATGATTGGCTGGGCGAAGGTATTTATCAGGATCAGGATGGGCATTTTCCTGAGCGCAGCATTAATTATGCGGTTGTGGAAAACAGATCATTCCTGACAATTGGGCGATTACTAAACAGGCCGGCTTTGTTTGAACCTGTTCGGAAAAACCTGCAAATGACTTATTATTATATGGATCCGGATGGAAGTTTGGTTACCACAGATTCCAGGCGGCAGGACCAGTATGAGACCAGAAACATCATTACCTGGTATTCATTGTATCGCTATCTGGCCATCAAAGATCAAAATAAAAAATTTGCAGCTATTACCCGTTTTATTGAGGGGTTAGACAATTTTGAGGAAAATATCCTCAGTCAATCTTTATATCAGTTTTTAGATAATCCATTGTTGCAGGAAGAACTTCCGGAATCCGAAGCATTACCGGTAGTATATGAAAAAATGTTTTCCAGTTCTAAATTGGCCAGGATACGCAATGAAAACAAAAGTATAACCCTGTTTGGCGGAGTGGATTGGCCATTTATAATCGCATCCGGAAGGTCCAACAGCCCTAATTTTTTTGCATACAGAAATGGTAATGCTGTGCTGAAATACCTGCGTCTTTCCACTGATTTTTTCAGTACAGGGTATTTTTACAGTAACACTTTAGAAAAGCAAAATGGGGCCTATATTTTACAGCAAAAGCGGGAAGTTCCCTATTATCAACCGCTTCCAAAAGAGCAAAGGAAACCTGATGGTGAATATGCACTGACACCCAGTATTGACGGGAGGTTTTGGAATAAGATGGCATTTGATAAACGGCCGGTGAGTAATATTAAGACACTGGAAACAAAGGTATTGGTAACTGTGAATGCGGGTGCAGCTATACTTGAAATAGAGGTTGCCGGGATGAAGGGGGTGGAAGTAACATTGGAACTTTGTTTCAAAGAAGGAGGCCAGCTATCTGGTGTGGTTAAAAAAGAAAACAGTGGAGAGGATTTTTATTTAGAACGAGGGGAAGGAGTTTATGAATACAAAGGAGACAGGATCCGGTTTGGACCTGGTATTGCTGCTGTTAAGAAATCAGAATACCTGGATGGAGAAATGTACAGCTCTCATTTTGGAACTTTAAGAACCAAAGGCAACCATGTTTATTTAACCGGAATAACGCCATTTAAACACCAGCTTAATTTTTATTAAAGCATGTCAAAAAATACATACATTCAATTGAAACCATTTACAGGCTTTTTGTTTTTTGTGTTGTTATATGTAAGTGCAAACAGTCAGCCCAATGTTTATTCTGTTAAAAACTACGGGGCCAGAGGAGATGGGAAAACAGATGATGCAGCAGCTATACAAAAAACAATCGATGCCTGTGCTGCAGGGGGTGGAGGAACGATATTATTACCTGCTCCATTTACTTATCTGGCCGGCCCTTTTAAGCTTAGATCAAATATAGATTTTCATATTGCCGGAGGTGCAACATTATTAGCCAACCCTAATGAACAAGTGTATACTGAAAGCGCTTTTCATGAAAATAAAGGAGAGGGTACCATCTGGATAAGCGGAGATAGTGTAGCCAATTTGTCTATCAGCGGAACCGGAGAAATTAATGGGAATGGGATTGCTTTTATGGGGGCGGAACTGGAGGATTCATATGTTTTGAAACCTTTTACTATTTCAGATCCCAGGCCACATGTACTGACACTTACCGGAGGAAAGAATATACGGATTAAAGATGTACATATCGGGAATTCAGCCTACTGGACGGTGCATCTGATCGGTTGCAATGACGTTGTTGTTAGTGGTATCACTATACTTAATAACCTGAAAGTAAGAAATAGTGACGGGATAGATATAGACCATAGTAAGAATGTAAGAATCAGTGATTGTTATATTGAAAGCGGCGATGATTGTATCTGTTTAAAAAACCGGAGGGAATTTTCAGCTTTTGGGCGTTGTGAAAATATTACAGTTTCTAATTGTACCATGACATCCAGAAGTTGTGCCATTAAAATAGGATCAGAAAATATGGATACTATCCGCCAGGTGGTTTTTACCAATTGTATTATTAAAAAAAGTAACCGGGGGTTGGGTATTCAAAACAGGGATGAAGGGGTGGTTTCTGATATACTTTTTTCAGATATACTGGTGGAAGGGCATCTATTCAGTGATCTATGGTGGGGGAAGGCCGAGCCCATTTATATAACCGCATTCCGGAGAGCCAGTGGCAACAATAAAGATGCCAACTGGCGTTTTCCGCCGGGTGCCACTGAGGGTAAAGTGGGTGAGATAAAAAATATTTACTTCAGCAATATCCGTTGTTCCAGTGAAAATGGAGTATATGTATCAGCGGAATCAAAAGATAAAATCAGTAATGTGTATTTTGATCATGTAACTTTGCAGATTAATAAAACCACTTCAATCCCAGGAGGCGTATATGACCGGCGGCCCTCATTAGCAACAGGATTGATCCATGATGGCACAGCAGGGTTTTACTTTGATTCAGCCACCGGAATTTCATTGCAGAACTGTTCTGTGCAATGGGGACCGAATAAACCTGATTATTTTACTTATGTAATTGACAGCCGGCATGTTGATACCTTAACTCTGTTTAACCTGGAAGGGAAAGCGGCTTTTCCCAACCGTTTAGAAGCAAAGCATATTATTCAATAAATGATAAAAAACATAAAAGATGAAAGATGCAACAACTACATTATTTTCAATTAAAGGGAAAGTAATTGTTATCACCGGAGGCGCCGGTATTTTAGGGCAGGGAATTTCGAATTACTTAGCAGAAGAAGGTGCTATACTTGTAGTATTAGATAGAAATGAAACATTGGGAGAAGCTTTAGTGAACAATATCAGATTGAATGGGGGAGAAGCCCTTTTCTTAACTACAGATGTTTTATCCAAAGAAAGCCTGGAGAAAAACAAAGAAGCAATATTGAATGCCTATGGTAAAATTGATGTTTTATTAAATGCAGCGGGAGGCAATATGCCTGGAGCTACAATTGCACCAGACAAAACATTTTTTGATCTGGAAATAGAGGCGTTTAAGAAAGTAGTTGATCTGAATTTATTTGGTACTGTATTACCAACTATGGTATTTGCTGAAGTGATGTCTACACAAAAAGAAGGCGTAATTGTTAATTTTTCTTCAGAATCAGCCCTTCGGCCATTAACCAGGGTTGTAGGGTATGGAGCTGCAAAATCGGCAGTTACTAATTTTACCAAATACCTGGCCGCTGAACTGGCAATTAAATTTGGCCCGGGAATCAGGGTAAATGCCATAGCACCCGGTTTCTTTTTAACAGAGCAAAACAGATCATTATTAACCAATTCAGATGGAACCCATACAGAAAGAGCCAGGATTATTATTGCACATACCCCTTTTGGGAGATTTGGTGAACCGGAAGAATTATTTGGCACCATCCAATACTTAATCAGTGATGCCAGTAAATTTGTAACCGGAACAGTTGCTGTTGTGGATGGGGGGTTTGATGCCTTTTCAATTTAAAAAGATTTTTTTTTGATTAAAAATTAAAGCTATTATATGTATTTAACTGAAAAAACAATGCGCTGGTATGGTCCAAATGATCCTGTATCCTTAATGGATATTAAACAGGCAGGTTGTACCGGTGTTGTCACTGCGTTGCATCATATTCCCAATGGTGAAGTATGGACCATTGAGGAAATTAATAAACGCAAACAACAGATTGAGGAAGCTGGAATGCGTTGGAGTGTGGTGGAAAGTGTTCCAGTGCATGAAAATATAAAAACGCAAACAGGCAATTTTAAAACTTATATAGATAACTATAAGCAAAGCATCAGGAATTTGAGCACCTGTGCTGTAAACATCGTTACGTATAATTTTATGCCCGTATTGGATTGGACCAGGACCGATTTAGCATATACTGTAACTGACGGTTCCAAGGCATTACGGTTTGAGAAAACTGCATTTATTGCTTTTGAGGTATTTCTTTTGCAAAGACCCGGAGCAGAGCAGGCCTATACTCCCGAAGAACTAACAAAAGCAAAAAACAGATTAGATGGAATGAATGAGGAAGAAAAGCATTTGCTTATCCGAAACATTATTGCTGGCTTACCCGGATCTGAAGAAAGTTTTACATTAGAACAGTTTCAAAAAGCATTGGATACTTATAAAGAGGTAGATGCAAATAAATTAAGGGAACACCTGATTTATTTTCTGCAACAGATTATTCCGGTAGCAGATGAATGGGGTGTGAAAATGGTAATTCATCCAGATGATCCCCCTTATCCTATTTTAGGATTACCAAGGGTTGTAAGCACAGCAGCGGATATTGAAGCATTAATCAAAGCAGTTCCATCCGAAAATAATGGACTTTGTTATTGTACGGGTTCTTTTGGGGTAAGGCCGGATAATGATTTGGTTGCAATGGTGAAACAGTTTGGTGACCGGATTAATTTTATTCATTTACGCAGCACAACCAGAAATGAGGAGGGCGATTTTTATGAGGCCAATCATTTGGAAGGAGATGTTGATATGTATGCTGTTATTAAAGAGTTGGTGCAGGTAATGCAGGAAAGAAAAATAGCTATACCGGTTAGACCCGATCATGGCCATCAGATGCTGGATGATTTAAAGAAAAAGACCAATCCGGGTTATTCTGCCATTGGCCGGTTAAGGGGGTTGGCAGAAATACGTGGTGTTGAATTGGGGGTAGCCAGAAGCATGCAATAACTTTTTTGACCTGAATCTTATTCCGCAATCGATGGCGTAAAAAAACCGGTATATTTTTGAAAGACTGGTACAATGGCTCTATTTTGTTGTCAGTTTCTAAAAGGAAAATGATACAATTATGCTATTGTCAAAAAAAAGTATTCCTGAATTTAAACCTTTATCTGAGAAAGTATTACAGTTTGGAGAAGGAAATTTTCTTCGTTGTTTTGTTGACTGGATGTTACATCAATTGAACAAGCATCATTTATTTGATGGTTCAGTGGTTGTGGTACAGCCTATAGAGAACGGAATGGTTGATTTGTTGCAAAAGCAGGATTGTATTTACACTGTTTTTTTGAAGGGAATACAAAATGGTAAAATTGAAAATGTTCATGAAACTGTTACTTCTATCAGCCGGGGGATCAATCCTTATACTGATTTTGCTGCATTTTTGAAAACCGCAGAGCAACCGGAAATGCGGTATATCATTTCCAACACCACTGAATCTGGTATTGCTTATAAACCTGATGATTCAATCAGTGATACCCCGCCGGCTTCTTATCCTGCAAAACTCATAGTATGGTTGTATTACAGGTATCAGTATTTTAAAGGATCAATTTCTCATGGAGTCAATATTATACCCTGTGAGCTGACAGATAAAAACGCCAGTCTTTTGAAAAAATATATGTTGCAGCTGCTGGATGACTGGAAACTGGGGCCGGATTTCAGGGAATGGATATTAAAAGGATGTGTTTTTCATAATACTCTGGTTGATAGAATTGTTCCTGGATTTCCAAGGGAGCAATATGCTGAACTTGTTAAAGAATTAGGTTATGAGGACCAGCAAATGGTAGAAGGAGAACCCTTTCATTTATGGGTGATAGAATCAGATGGAGACACACTTCCAACTGAACTGCCTTTTCCTTCTGCGGGTTTGAATGTACTTTATGTAAAAGATGTTACCCCTTATAAAGTAAGGAAAGTGCGGATATTAAACGGAGTGCATACTGCACTTGTACCTGTTGCTTATTTATATGGGATTGATACGGTAAGGGAGTCCATGGAAAATGAAGTTACAGGTGCATTTATCAGGAATGCTTTGTTTCAGGAAATCATCCCTACGCTCGATTTGCCAGAAGCAGAATTAAATGCTTATGCTCAATCTGTTTTAGAACGTTTTGCCAATCCATTCATCCGGCATCAATTAATGTCAATATCCCTAAATTCCTGGGCAAAATTTGAAACCAGGGTAATGCCCAGTATTTTGGAATATATCAACCGGAAAAAAGTGTTACCTGAACGCCTGACTTTTTCACTTGCTGCGACCATTGCTTTTTATAAAGGCAATAGAGATACTGAGAAAATAGTGCTTAAAGATGATTCAGATTTATTGAAATTACTGGAAAATGCCTGGAGTAAATATGACGGGACAGATAGCTCAGTAACAGCTGTAGTAACTGATTTATTGGCTTATGAGCAAAACTGGAAAATGGATTTGAATAAGATTGACGGATTAACAGAAAAGGTAAGCGGTCATTTAGTTAATATCATGCAGCATGGCATGAAAGCAGCAATAGCAAGTGTAATTTAAAAAATGAATTGAAGCATATGAAAGATTTTGTTCAGATTAATGCAGCAGATAATGTAATCATCGCACTCAGAAATCTTGAAAAGGGCACCAGCCTGAGGGTAGGCGATCAGAATATCAAATTGCAATCTGCCATTGAAAGAGGCCATAAGATAGCCATAGCGCAAATACCAGCCGGTGAAAAAATTATTAAATACGGTTATCCTATAGGAATAGCTACACAATCCATTTCTGTTGGCGAACATGTTCATGTTCAAAATGTCAAGACAGGATTGTCTGATCTAATTGATTATCCTTATGAACCACATTTGAACAGGTTGGATAAACCATTCAGGTCATTAACTTTTCAGGGATACAGGAGAAAGAGTGGGAAGGTAGGTATCAGAAATGAAATATGGATTGTGCCAACAGTGGGTTGTGTAAATGGAATTGCTGAGGCAATTATCAGAGAATTTAAAAATAATTATCAGCCTGAAGGTATTGATGGTATTGAGGTATTCAAGCATAATTATGGGTGCAGCCAATTGGGTGATGATCATCAAAATACCCGTACGATACTCAGTGATATCGCTTTGCATCCCAATGCGGGTGGAGTATTGGTTTTGGGACTGGGATGTGAAAACAATAAGATTGATGAATTTAAGGCAGGACTAGGCGACTTTGATGAAACCCGTATAAAATTTCTCTCTGCACAAAAAGTTCAGGATGAGATTAGTGATGCAGTAGCCATTCTCAAAGAGTTGTATGATGCTATGAAAATGGATAAGCGAGAATCAGTCTCATTATCTGAACTGAATGTTGGATTAAAATGCGGAGGATCTGATGGATTATCAGGAATTACTGCCAATCCACTGTTAGGCTATTTTTCAGATTTTTTAATCAGTCAGGGTGGATCAACTATCCTTACAGAAGTGCCCGAGATGTTCGGGGCTGAAACTATTTTAATGAACAGGTGTGTCAATGAACAGGTATTTAAGAAAACTGTAAGCCTGATTAATGATTTTAAGCAATATTTTATAGACCTGAAACAGCCCATTTATGAAAACCCTTCACCCGGTAATAAGGCTGGGGGAATTACCACTTTAGAAGACAAATCATTGGGGTGTACACAAAAAGGAGGTAATGGCAATGTGGTGGATGTTTTAAAATATGGGGAAAGACTGAAAGAGAAAGGATTGAATTTATTAAGTGCACCTGGAAATGATCTCGTTTCAACTACTGCGCTTGGGGCCAGTGGAGCTCATCTGGTGTTGTTTACAACCGGAAGAGGCACTCCATTCGGAAGTTTTATTCCTACTTTAAAAGTTTCCACTAATAATGAACTTGCCAAAAATAAACCCCACTGGATTGATTATAATGCAGGACCACTTGCAGAAGAAAAAACTTTTGATGAAGGATTGGAAGAATTGATCAGTAAGATTATCCGGATAGCCAGTGGTGAAAAAGCGAATCATGAAAAGAATGGATTCAGGGAAATTGCAATTTTTAAAACTGGTGTTACGCTTTAGATGGATTATTCAAATGGAATTATAATCTCATATTTATGAACTACCCTGTCTTTTGGCAGGGTAGTGAAATTTTAAAATATACTTATTATGAATAACAGAATATTCATCATTTTAATAGTTAATCTATTTATTTCGGCTGGCATAGTGGCACAGGAACTGGACATTAAAGCTTTATTGGAGAAAGCTCCATTTGCAATGAGTTATTTTACAAAACCAGTTTTTAAAGATACCCTCAATTAAAGAGGGAGAAATACCAGCAGAATGGGAAGAAAACAAGTTACGCCAGAAAGATACAGATGCACAATGGGTGACACACAATGGGAAAAACTATTTTGGCTATAAGAATCATGTAAAAGCAGATAGTAAAACAAAACTGATAACCGGATATAAAGTTACAACAGCCAGTGTGCATGATAGTGAAATGATAGGCCAGCTTGTAACCAAAAAAGAAGATGGCGGACAACCATTGTATGCAGATAGTGCCTATAGAAGTGAGACAATAGAACAGATGTGTCAGCAAAAAGGGATAGAAAGCCAGATACATGAAAAGGGATACCGAAATAAACCACTAAGTAAGCGACAGAAACAAAGGAACAGGAAGAAATCTAAAGTCAGGGCAAGGGTAGAACATATATTTGGATTTATGACCCATAGCATGAACGAGATGTATTTAAGATACCGGAATTTAAAACGAAATACAACCGGAATTGGACTCATGAATATAACCTATAACCTGTTTAGATTAATGCAACTGAATATTGAGTTGACAGCATGAAAATGCAGGGAAAAGTTCCCTGATAAAGGGAAATACAGGGGGAAATGAACAGGCAAAATTCACTGTACTAAGAAATTAGACAGCAGAATTGTAAATTGAATACTTTAGATATTTAAATTATTTATATGTGTATTTAAAACAGGGTTGTTAGAGATACCCTTGATTTGTTTTCTTCCCTGTTATTGCGTTGTATTGGAACTTCCACTATGGATGCATCTACCAACTTTCCTTTGTGAACAATTATGCCATCCTTATCTAATTGCTTATCCAGATGTTTAAATAGCTTTTCTATCACATGACCTTTGGTAAGCTTATCCCGGAATAACCAAATTGTCTTGGCATCTGGTACCGCATCATTGATTCCCAATCCTAAAAAACGCATAAAACTCAATCTGTCCAAAATCGCATATTCAATTGCATCATCACTTACATTATAATATCGTTGCAATATCAGTATTTTAAACATCATGATATAGTCATAAGCTGGACGACCCCCTTTATTTGATTCAGCAGTTTTTTCCTTTTCAAAGAAACTATTCAATGGTTTTCTGAAAAATTCAAAGTCAATGTGGCTATTCAGTTGCTCCAGAACATCTTTCTTTTTACTTAGCTTTGATAGCCTTTCCTGTTCATCGAATAACCCACGGAGTTTACTCATTTCCTTTTTTTATTAAAGTTAACGTATATCACTAATAAATGTTTTGTAAATTAGGTTTTTAGAGATACCCTTAATTTGTTGTAATAATTGTTTTATGGCAATTTCAAAAGCAAGCCCTTCAAATGTAACTGGAGCTAACTGGTGTGAAAGGTTCCTAATTTCATTGAGTGTTTCTTTCAAAGTATCCCTAACCTTGTGCAACAACATTTTATCATTCTCCCCTTCTCTTTAATTATTCCCAAATTAAGCATTGAACCTACTAAACACTGGGCTATATTATCATGTAATTCCCGGCCGATAAAAGATTTTTCATTTTCCTGCGCATGAATCATCAACTTTTTAACATAAATGTCTTTCTTTTTGGTCCCAGTTATATCTCTTTTTATTCCTATCCAGTTAATACATTCTTCGCTACTATTGAAAAGAGGTGAAATATTGATACTGCTCCAAAACTCTTTTCCATTATTAGTATAATTGATTAATTCGGAAGTTATGGTTTGATTATTTTTGATTGCCTGATTTAGTTTTGATAATTCCTTTCGGTCCGTTTTTAATCCCTGCAATATTTATTGTCATTTTTTAACTTTTCAAAATACTGGTTCATATTATCTTTAAACATCTCAAAAAAGACAGGATCAGGAAAATAAAGACCTTTGATTATTGTGAAGAGTGTTTCTGCCATTAAGCCCATATTATTTGTGGATATGATACAGAAGAAAGCTGTTTTCAGATTAGGGGAAGGAGTGAAATAACTAAATACAGTACTGATATCAGCCAATAAGGAAAATGAATAAGCTACTAAATGATATTCATTGGCAATGTTGATTTTTGGGTATGCCGGAAAATTGCAATCTTTTCTGATAATAATTTTAAAATCTGTTTCATTTTGTATATCCAGGTATTCCTTCAAACCGGATTCAGTATCTTCTGTGAATTCCGATATATTGATCAATAGCATTTGGCTGAATGTTGATAAATTGCAATTCTAATGAAAACGAATAATTAAATAAAAATAAATATAAAAATATAATAATTAATTAATTAACCATTTAAGAAAAGAGTATAGAATAATAGCAATTAAGTTGTTAGGAAAATATCCATATTTGCAGGTGTGATAACCAACACCTCCGCATCGGGATAACCTTTTAAAAAGCTGGAGGGGATTTTGGCTTTTGCTTTGGGGTTCCATTTAAATTCGTAGGCTTTCATCTTGCCATTACGCTCTTCAATATAATCGATTTCCTGCTGGGCATGATTACGCCAAAAATATTGATTGGCATTCATACGATGATAAGCTAATAATTTGACCCTTTCACTCATCATAAAATTTTCCCAAAGCTGGCCTGTATCTGACCTTAAGCCTACCGGGCTGAACTGGTTGATCACTGCATTTCTGAGCCCGTTATCATAAAAATAGATTTTACGGCTTTTTTTCAGTTCGTTTCGCATGTTACGACTCAATGAACCCATCCGGAAAATAATAAAGGCCTTTTCTAAAAGATCGATATATTTTTCTGTGGTTTGATTGTCTAAGCCGGTGATTTGACCGAGTTCATGATAAGAAACTTCATTACCAACCTGGAATGCAAGGGCTTGTAATAATTTTTCCATCTTGTCTGGTTTCTGTATGCGCTCCCAGGTGAGGATATCTTTGTAGAGATAACTGCTGATCAATTCTTTGAGACGTTCTTCCTCATCGCCAGGATGCAATACAACTTCGGGATAATACCCATATACCATCCGATGCTGCATTAAACGTTTCTCTTCCAGCAAACCCTGGTGACTGGCCATTTCACCAAAAGAAAAGGGATATAAATGGAATTCCCATTTCCTTCCTGTAAGCGGTTCATTAATGCTGTTTGCCAGCTCAAAGGCAGAGGATCCGGTGGCAATGATTTTGACATTTTTAATATTGTCTATGATCAATTTAAGACAAAGGCCAATATTGCCAATCCTTTGCGCTTCATCAATTACCATGGTACCAGCATTACCGATCAGTGCTTTAAGGGAAGTTGAAGTAGGGCTATCCAATAATGCCCTTATATCCGCATCATCACCATTCATCCATCTAATTGGCTGCTTAAGATTTCCGGAAAGCAATTGTAATAAAGTACTTTTACCAACCTGTCTCGGGCCCAGTAAAATGATGGCTTTTTCATCGGTTAATTTTTCAAGTATTTTTTCGGTAATAGTACGTTCTATCATAATTGCGAATATAATCGCAAAATTAATATAAATATTGCGATTATATTCGCAATATTTATATTAATTTGCTATATGCTAGGTTAGGACTAGACAGTAGGTTATTTATCTCTTTTATCTTTTAAAAACTACCTTTATACTTTAATCAGGTCTAATTCACCTGATTGTATAATTTATTCAGGATTTATTCTTTAACCTGTATAGCTAATTTAGGACTAGACATACCGGGTACCTGTTTCCTACCTGATTCTGAGTTATCGCACAGTTATCCCACAGTTATCCCACATATTTCCCACATATTATGTGGAATAACTGCGGTTTAACTGTGGCTTTATTACGGGTTAAATAGGAATCAGGTATAGCTCAGTTAGTATTATGATGTAAAAACGCCCAATCCCGGAATCAGGGAAACATAGTTCCATCATTGTTTAAGTAGCAAAAAAATGGGAATCCTGATTTTACTGATCCTCGATAATAGTATTTTCTGAAAACTTGCAAAAATATCAAAATATTGATTATCAATCAACTATAATCTGGTTTGATGCTTGTTTTGGAGTTTTAAGTCTGTTTTGAGATTTTACGGAGACTCCTGGCCCAAATACTACCCACCTGTTTTGCGGCTTCTAATTTTGCCTTTGTAAACAGATCGTTTATTAAAAAAAAGGCCGTCATGAAAAAAAATAACCCCAAAAAAATTGCCGTTCAGGCAATCTTGCTTTTTAGTCTTATCCTTTTCACTAACTTCTCTTTTGCCCAGATTAAAACGGACAGCAGTTTTCAGAAAAAAATAAAACTGAATACGATTATTATTGGGTATTATGCCAAATCAACCGACCCTTATACAGATGTACAAACCGGAATTCATAATGTAAAGTCTGATTCGGGAGTAGTAAATAACAGTTTTACGATGCGTTATATCCGTGTGCAGGGAAATTATGACCTTACCCCATCTATTGATGCCAATATACTGGTGAATTTTGCAGAACTTAAGAACCCTAATGCCGATTTTCATAAAGTAATTGAAATGGCATATGCCAGGTATAAATTTTTCCCGGCAGGTGGATACCTGAACCTGCAGGTTGGACAGTTTCGTCCCTATACCCAGCTGGAAGATATGTACGGAATACAATTTCACCGCAGCTATTACTGGTCTAACCAATACCTGGGCTTATCCAGCAGTAACTGGACCAGTTTCCAGGTGGGTGCTGCTTTAACAGGGTCCCTTAAAAAAATGAATATTCCACTGAATTATTATTTAACCGTATGGAATGGTAATGGCAGGGTGGTAACTGCTGTAAATTCAGCCGCACAAACCAATGGGGATAATGATAATAATAAGAATTTTGCACTGAGACTGGAATATGAACCCATTAAAGACATTATTGTAGGCGTTGCGGAATCCGGTACCCATTACCAGGGTAAAGCCATTAATAATTTTAATGCTGATATACGGGCTAAGCACAGTTTTACTAAAAAATGGGATGCAGAACTCGAAGCATCTTATTCCTCAGGAAATGATGTAAGTGCTATTATTGCTGCAACCGGAACTGAAATTCCTGCATCTTCCATTAACTATTCCAATTATATAATGCGTGGTATTTATGTAATACCCCTGGTGCGGTTTAATACCCCTGCATCTAAAGTAAAATCAACTGAGTTAACCTGCCGCTATGAATACTGGAAACAGGATGTATTGGCTAATAATCCACGTACTACCATTGCACCCATGATCAATTTTAACCTGGCAGATAATTATGGAGCCCGTTTTCAACTGTTTGGAATCCTGAATAGTTATAAAAAACAAGTTACCAATGTAAATTCTGCTGTGTATAATGCCAACCAGATTGTTGCACAGGTACAGTTTTTCTTTTAATCCATTTAACTAATTTATAAAACCATTATATGTTTTATATAGAAATGTTGATGATGCTGGTTATCATTTATTTTGGTATCCGGTTTGGAGGTGTGGCCCTGGGGCTGCTGGGTGGATTAGGCGTAACATTACTGGTATTTATATTTGGACTGGTGCCGGGAAAACCACCGGTGGATGTAATGCTGATTATATTGGCAGTGGTAACCACTTCTGCCACACTGGAAGCTACGGGTGCATTGAACCTGATTGTACGAATGGCCGAAAAAGTATTGCGTAAGAACCCAAAATATGTAGTATTCCTGGCCCCGGTAAGTACATTTGCATTAACTATGCTGGTAGGTACGGGCCATGCCTGTTATCCATTACTGCCGGTTATTTATGATGTGTCTTACCGGCAGGGCATACGCCCTGAAAGGCCCATGGCTATCTCCTCTGTGGCTGCACAAATGGGGATTACCGCCAGCCCGATTGCTGCCGCTGCAGCAGCGGTTATTGGCGTATCTGCTAAAGCAGGGGTACATATCGGACTGATTGAAATTCTGAGGGTAACCATTCCTGCCGGTGTAATCGGTATGCTGCTGGCTGCTTTGTGGAGTATGAACCGGGGAAAGGACCTGAATAAGGATCCGGAATATCTTGCCAAAATGCAGGACCCGGAAATGCGGAAATTTATTGAAGGAGAAATGGCCACTACTTTAAATGATAAAGTAAGTAAGGAAGCTAAAACCTCTTTAACTGTTTTTATTGCTGCTATTGTTGCCATTGTACTGCTGGCAATTTTCCCCAACCTGTTGCCACTGGATAATGGAAAACCAATCAGCATGAGTATCGTCATTCAATTTGTAATTTTTGCAGCTGGTGCAGTGATCCTGTTTTTAACGAAGGTGAAACCTAAAAGTATATCTGATAGCAAAGTATTTAATGCCGGGATGATTGCTGTGATTATGATTTTTGGTATAGCCTGGATGAGTGATACAGTGATAGAAGGGAATAAGCCCTATATCATTTCCTTAATCAGTTCTATGGTAAAAGCACATCCTTGGACATTTGCCATGGCTATGTTTTTCTTTTCAGCCTTCTTAAAAAGCCAGGCAGCCACCCTGATTGTGATGCTGCCCCTGGGTTTTGCATTAGGCGTTCCGGTTCCTGTAATTATTGGCTGTATACCGGCCAGTTATGCTTATTTCTTTTTCTGTTTTTATCCGAGCGACCTGGCTGCTATTAATTTTGACCGTACAGGTACCACACATATCGGAAAATATATACTGAACCACAGTTTTATGATACCGGGCTTGATTGGCGTGATTTCTGCCACCATTATTGCCTATTTCTTATCAGTATATATTTATTGAAATTAAGCTGATTGTAAAAAGGGGGTTTAGTTCCCCCTTTTTTTGATTTTACCAGTAACGGTAACAATCGTCATATTTTACTTCAGTTTTTTTGACTTTTTTGCGCCCGTACATAATAGAAAATAGTTACTATTATTAAAAACGGGTAAGCCATGCTGCAATATGCTGATACTGAACTGGAGTTTTTGCGCAGGGAAATCATCAAAAAATATGCATCCCAGGCAAAGGAAGCAGATGAATTAGTGATGGAAATACCCCAATACCCCAAAAGCGTGGGGGATGAAAAGTTTAATTTTCTATCGGGCTATGTGGAAATGGAGCTGCACCGCATTGCCATGCAAACCAAAGAAAGGAGAACAGAGCTGGATGAGTTTAGAAAGGAACATTATCTTCCCAATTATTCACTTTCTGCCACTTTAAAAAAATTGTTCTGTGAACAGCATTATAAAATTCCTGCTGGTGAAAGGAAAACGGAACAGTTTATGCCGAAATCCATCAACCGGTTTTACCTCTATTTTTCCGGTAAAATGCGCTGTGATTATATGAAGGGAACAGGTGCTGCAGAAATGAATAAAATATTTGAAAACATAGATACCGAAATACAGGCTTATAAAGAACAGGAACCAGAAATAGACGCTACAGTTGAATCCATTGAATTGAAACCGGTGAAACAAAAATCAGCTGGACTGCCTGAACAGCCCGGGTTATATAAATCTGGTTGTATACTACTTTCCTGTTTGCTGACAATAGGTCTCTTGTATTATGTGTTTGGAATATTGCCTGCAATCAAAGCAGACAGGGAGACCATCAATGCCTTTCATAATAAAATGCTGAGAACACCTGCATTGGCTAAAGATGCTCCGGGTTTAATGGGCAACTGGATAAGTTATAACCGCACCCCTGAAACCATTGAACAAAACAGGCTGAAAGGAAAAATATTCAGGGGTATTGAATGGAAAATAGATTCTGACCGAAACGGGAACCTGGTCTTTACCCGTCCTACTACTGCCAATAATAACGAAGGATGGGTGGAACTGATGAATATGCAGGTTAATTTTTTTATGAATGTTCAACCCAAGTTTTCAGAAAACAAAGATGAACGGAATTTCGGATTCAGGCATTTTATCTGCAAGCCTAATAAAGTTGATCTTAACTATGCAGATACACTTTGGTGTGGCTGTACTTCTTATATACATAAAGATGGCCGGCTGGATGATCCCCTGGTGGGCAGGGAAATATTAATCCGTAAAAAAGAAGGGCAGCATTACCCCACCGATTTATTAATAGCAGACAGTTTGCCTGATTTTGTAAAAACTTATCTGGGCAAAGACAAGAGCTATTTAAAAATTATACCTTAGAAGGCTGAACTTCTTAATTTAGTACCATGAATCTGAAGACAACCTTTCTGACAATCCTGTTGTATGCCATTACCTGCCAGTTATCAGCTCAAACAGTAGCATATGGTACCTGTCCGCATTGCTGGAATACAGATAGCCTGGGCAACCACCGGGCTGTTTTACAGTTTACCGGTGATGGTAAATATGCCAAAGTGATCATCCCCTGGCGCAGAAGGGATACTGACCCGGAACATAAAAGAATTATTATTCAGGACGGAAAGACCCAGCATAAAGTGCTGAATGTAAAATTAGCAACTGTAAACCGTGAAAAAGGTGAACTATATTTTGAGCCTGTTTCAGGAAATGGCCTGTACTATGTGTATTATATGCCTTATAAAAATGAAGGGCGTTCCAATTATCCCAAAGGAGTATACCTGCTACCCGAGCAAACTGCCTCTGCTAAATGGCTGAGCGGACTGGCTGGCAAAACAGTGTTCCCATCAGCTGTAGTGAAACAGATACAGTCGGGCGATAGCCTTAACAGCTTTTATCCGATGGAAGTAATTGCCACAGCAGCTGAAACAGCAAAATTAATTCAGAGTCACCCAACAGATAGTTACCTGGTATTTCCGGAAGACCGGATGCATCCGGTTAAAATGAAGAAGGACCTGCCTCAAAGATGGATAGAAAAAGGCTCACAAAACAGTTTTTCCGGAACAGCCTTATGTGGAGAATGGTATGCTTTTCAGATGGGTATTTATGCTATTGATAGTTTATCTGATGTGCATATACAGTTTAACGACCTGCGATCTGCAACAGGAAACCTGATTACGGCTAATCATATTTCCTGTATCAATACGGATGGAATACAATACGATGGAAGCAGGTTTGCAAAAACAGTGTCCGTAAGTAAAGGTACGGTGCAGGCGATGTGGTGTGGCATTCAGGTTCCTGTAGAAACAGTGCCGGGAACCTATACCGGGACCCTGGAAGTGAAAGTTGCCGGTAAACCATCCAAAACAATTGCACTGACTATTCAGGTTAGTCCACAAATACTTTCAGATGCCGGTGCAGGAGAACCCTGGAAACAGAGCCGCTTACAATGGCTAAACAGTACAATGGCCCAGGAAAATACGGTAATTGCCCCTTATATACCGTTGGCAGTGGATGGAAATACGATCAGCCTGCTGGGCAGGAAAATTGCCTTGAATGCAGATGGTTTGCCAGCGCAGATCCAGACTTTTTTTACACCTGAAATGACGGGTTTTTCTGATACTGCTAAAAACCTGTTTACGGAAGCAGTGCATTTTCATTTTGATGAAGCAGACAGCTTGTATAAGCCCGTCTGGAAAAAAAGCGGTGTTACGTTTACTCAACAGCAGCCAGGTACGGTTAGCTGGGAATCAGTAAGCAGTTCAGACAGATTGGAAATGAAGGTTACCGCTTCTCTGGAATTTGATGGTTTTATGAATTATACCGTAAAGCTGACAGCGTTAGCGGATGATGACCTGAAGAATATACGTTTTCACCTGCCCTTTACCAGGGCAGCAAGTAAATATATGATGGGGCTTGGATTGAAAGGAGGCATACGTCCATCAAGTTTTGACTGGAAATGGGAAGTAGCAACTAAAAACCAGGATGGCGCCTGGATAGGCGATGTAAATGCCGGACTACAATACTCGCTCAGGGATGAGAAATATGTTCGTCCACTGAATACCAATTTTTACCTGCAAAAGCCATTATTATTGCCAACTTCATGGGGCAATGAAGGAAAAGGCGGTATACAGGTAAGAGAAGATAAAAAATCTGTGTTGCTGAATAATTACTGCGGAAAACGAACCCTTAAAAAAGGGGATGTGCTGTATTTTAATTTTACCTTACTGGTAACTCCTTTTCATCCGATCAATACTGATTTTCAGTGGGCCACCAAATTTTATCACCAGTATAATAACCTGGATAGTATTAAAGCTACCGGGGCCACTGTAGTGAATATACACCATGCCACACCAATAAACCCCTGGATCAATTACCCTTTTATTGAACACAATAAAATGAAGGAATATGTTGATAGGGCCCATGCAAGGGGATTAAAAGTAAAAATATACAATACAGTAAGGGAACTGAGTAACCACGCTTATGAAACTTTTGCAATGCGCAGTCTGGGGCATGAGATCTATTCCACCGGGAAAGGTGGAGGTTATAGCTGGTTGCAGGAACATATTGGGGATGATTATATCGCAGCCTGGTTTGTGCCCGAAATAAAAGATGCCGCACTGGTAAACAGTGGCATGAGCCGCTGGCATAATTACTATGTGGAAGGGATGAACTGGCTGGTACAAAAAGTGGGTATTGATGGGATATACCTGGATGATGTGGCATTTGACCGTATCACCATGAAACGTATTAAAAGGGTATTGACACAGGATGGGCATCCCGGTATTATTGACCTGCATTCAGCCAATCAATACAACAAGAACGACGGGTTTAACAATAGTGCCAATCTCTATATGGAACATTTTCCTTACCTCAACCGGCTCTGGTTTGGAGAGTATTTTGATTATGAAAAAAATAGCCCTGATTTCTTTTTAACTGAGGTAAGCGGGATACCTTTTGGACTAATGGGAGAAATGCTGCAGGGTGGTGGCAATGCCTGGAGGGGAATGGTATATGGCATGACCAACCGGATGCCCTGGAGTGATAATGCAGACCCAAGGCCTATCTGGGAAATATGGGATTTGTTTGGAATGAAAGGTTCAGATATGATCGGTTACTGGAGCGAAAACTGCCCGGTAAAAACCAGTGATCCAAAAGTATTGGCTACTGTGTACAAGAAAAATAAATCTGCCATGGTGTCAATTGCCAGTTGGGCTGATTCAACTGTTGACGTACACCTGCAGATTGACTGGCAGAAACTGGGAATTGACTCTTCCAAAGCTCAGATCATTGCACCTTTAATTACTAACTTTCAGGATGCAGCCGTATTTAATGAAAAGGATCCTATTCCAGTGATGAAAAACAAGGGCTGGCTGCTGCTGATTGTGGAACAGGCAAATTAGGAAGGGGTTACAGCTTTCATAGGATAAATTTCATAGGTATTGATTGCAATAGCAGGGTCTGCTGCCACCATTGCATTCAATTGTGTTTCATTATCCACTGCAACCACTGCAATGCCATAACCGCCTTTGGGATCAAATACTGGCCCGAGTACAATAACGGTTCCGTCCTTCACAAATGGGGCCCAGTAAGCTACATGCTGCATCATGATTTCTTTTTCATGCGTTGTCATATCCATCATGAAACTGGCACGGGGAGGATTGAGTTTCAGAAAAAAATGCTTTTTATCCATTGGTTGGTATTTATCAGTATCTAAAATAAGAAATTGTAGGATACCCTGTATCTTCGTTTTTACCAAATAGTTATTTCGAATATCAAGGAATTTTATGAAAAAATATACACTCCCGGTGCTTTTTTTATTGTCTGTGCAAATATCCTTTACCCAAACGTATAAAGGCTCAGCAGACAGCAGCTTTACAGGTAAGGATGGCAGCATACAAATGCCTTTTAACCGTTCTGTATTATCAGCCGGGAAAGTAATCACTTATGGAAACCCTGAACTGGAAAATCATGCCCTGGATCTTTGCATTTTACCAGATCAGCAAAACCTGGTTGTAGAAGACAGATATGGAATAGCCATATTGGATGCAGCCAAACAGGAATTAAAATACCGTTGGGCTTTTGGTGATCAGCGTGAATACAGGAGTTTTATGAATACTTATTCGGGAATCAAGTCTTTTGTTTATAAGGATACAACTTACATTGCCTGGAGTGCTACCGGAAATAAAGACAAGGGATATATACTGATTGCACAATGGGATGGAACCACTATTAAGAATGTAAGTACCATACAGTTATTAAAAATCAACCCAGCGGCAAACAGTATCCCCAATGAAATTGCTTTTCATGAAGAATCAGGTATACCTTATCTCTATGTGGTATTGAATGGGAATGACCAGCTGGTAAAAATTAATTTTAATACCAGAGAAACTATCTGGACCTCCACTACAGGTGTGGCACCATTTGCTCTCCGCATTATTGGCCAGAAAGCCTATGTTACCAACTGGGCAGGTCCACAGGTAACCGACAGCAGCCTTGAAAATGCAGGAACACCCTGGGGCCATGCGTATACCAATCCGGCAACAGGTGCAACGACAGCAGGTAGTCTTGGGGTATTTGATATTACCAGTGGAAAACAATTACAGGAGTTGAAACTGGGATTACACCCCAATGCTTTAATCAGCAGTCCGGATGAACAGTTCCTCTATATTGCAAACGGGAGCAGCGATTTTGTTAGTGTGGTGGATGTGCGGGAGGAAAAAGTAATTGATTCTATTGATGTGGGATTGTTTTCCCGTAACTATAAATATTTTGGAAGCAGTCCCAATGCACTGGCCATCAATGCAACAGGCACTTCTTTATATGTGGCCAATGGATTTGATAATGCTGTTGCTGTAGTGGCTTTGGGTAGTAAACATGCCACTAATGGAGAAGGTAAAAGCTTTATAAAAGGATATATCCCAACAGAAGCCTATCCTTCCGGCATTGCCCTGCTGAAAGGGGAATTATTTGTCACCAACCTGGAGGCAAAGGGCTCCAGGGTATTGTCCGGTGCAAAAGAGTTAAAACAGCCGGATGGCTCTGTAATGGAAGCATATACCATTCACAAAGAACTGGCATCAGTATCTGTGATTCCACTACCTGGACCAACTGTTTTGGCCGGTTATACAGAATCGGTTAAAAAAATGAATTTGTTTTACCGGATCAGTTTAACCAACCTGGCCCCCAGGAAAAACATAACAGCAAAACCCTTGCCTGAACGTATTGGTGAGCCTTCTTTATTTAAGCATGTGATATATATTATTAAAGAAAATAAAACCTACGACCAGGTATATGGTGATTTGAAACAGGGAAGGGGGGATGCCAGGCTTTGCATATTCGGGGATAGTGTAACACCCAATCAGCATCAATTGGCCAGTACTTTTGGTTTGCTGGATAATTATGAAGCATCCGGAAAGAGTTCGGCAGAGGGGCATCAGTGGACGGATGCCGCGATGGTTTCTGATTATATTGAAAAAAGTGTACGGGCCTGGTTCCGCAGTTATCCACACCGTCAGGCCGATGCATTGGTGTATAATAAAAATGGATTTATCTGGAACAATGCTCTGGACCATGGTAAAACAGTAAGGATTTTTGGGGAAGCCTGTACTACTGCTTTTGACACTAAAATGAAGTGGCTGGATATCTATACCAATTATGTAAATGGCCAGCCCATGGCATTCAAAAACAGCACTACCATTGCCCGTTTAAGGCCTTATATATCACCTGCTTACCCGGATTGTGATAATTTTATTTTTACTGACCAGATCCGGGCTTCCATTTTTATTGATGAGCTGAAACAGTTTGAACAGAAAAGCGGGGACAGTCTGCCCAACCTGATTGTACTGTCATTACCAAATGACCATACTTCCGGTACTGCGCCTAATTTCCCGATTCCTAAAGCCATGGTGGCTGATAATGATCTGGCATTGGGCAGGATTATTGAGGCTGTTACAAAAAGCCGTTTCTGGGATTCTACGGTTGTTTTTGTTACGGAGGATGATTCACAGGGGGGGTGGGACCATATTTCTTCTTACCGCACAACCGGACTGGTCATCAGTCCCTATTCTAATTTTAATACAACTATTCATACCCATTATAACCAGACTTCCATGGTAAGGACCATTGAACAGATATTGGGTTTGCCACCAATGAATACACTGGATGCTACTGCATTGCCGATGTTTGATTGTTTCAGCAACACCAAAACGCCCTATGTATATCAGTTGGTTAGCAATAAAATTCCATTGAATACCATGAATAAACCATTTGCAGCTTTACAGGGTAAGGCCCTGTACTTTGCAAAACTCTCTGCTAATACTGCTTTTAAAGAAATAGACGGGGGGGATGACGCGGATATGAACATAATATTATGGTTTGATGCAAAGGGGGCAATGCCTTATCCGGGAATTACGAAGAAGTAGTTGGGAGATGGGAGGCGGGAGACTGGAGACCAGAGGCGGGAGATGGGAGTATGGAGTTAGTACGTACCTTTGCGGCAAAAATTAAAAAGGATGCGTTATTTTATCCATTTATCCCTGCTGGTGTTGGTTGCAGTATTATTTACAGCTTGTGGTACTGCCACAAAAATTGAGTCCCTCAAACCGGCAGCCAATTACAGTGCTGATATTGTATATGAAAAGCAGGTATCATATTTGAATCTGCCCATAGAAATAACAGTGGCTGATTTGCAGAACCAGGTGAATAAATATTTTAACGGACTGATTTATGAGGATAATAAGATTGAGGATGATAATCTGATGATGAAAGTATGGAAACAGGCTCCGATTGTCATGAATGAAAGGAATGGCAAACTGGATATTGTTTTGCCCCTTAAAATATGGCTGAAAGTACGGTATGGCTTTGATAAGTTTGGTATTACTGCTTATGATACCAAAGAGTTGAATCTGAATGGTACTGTAAAATTAACCACCCTGCCCGTTTTTAAAAACTGGAAGTTTACCACCACCACTGAAATAACCGGGTTTGACTGGACAGAAGCCCCCAGCATCAATATTGCCGGAAATAATGTGCCTATAACTTATCTGGTTAATCCGGCCATTGCTTTATTTAAAAATAAGATAGCCAGATCCATTGATGAAAGTATTGCACAATCCATGGATATTAAGCCTTATGTATTGGGTGCATTGGACCAGGTTAGTAAACCCATGGAACTGAACAAAGACTATCATGTATGGTTTGCTATGCAGCCACTGGAACTCTATACCAACCCGGCTGTAATAGCCAATAAAAAAGTGACTGTTACATTGGGTATGAAAGCTTATATGGAAACTACGATTAATGGAAAACCTACCATTGCATTTGACAAAAACAAGTTATTGCTGATGGGTGCAGAGAAGCTGAATAATGATTTCGGGATTACCATTGCCGGAATTGTAACCTATCCAAATGCCGCAGCTTTAATGCAGACTAATTTTAATGGCAAAAGATTTGAATCCGGTGGCAGGGCTGTAACCATCAATAAAATAGATTTATGGGGCAAGGATGGAAAGATGATTGTGGAACTGGGTATGACTGGTTCTGTGAATGGAGATTTTTATTTATCCGGTATTCCGGTATATGACCCTTTGAAAAAAGAAATCTTTTTAGACCAGGTAGATTTTGTACTGGATTCTAAAAATAAACTCTTAAAACTGGGTGATTGGTTAGGTCATGGAACGATAGCCCGGAAAATACAGGAAAACTGCCGTTTTTCTATTGCAGACCAGTTAACAATGGGTGAAACGAATATTAAAAATTACCTGAATAATTACCAACCTGTAAAGGGTGTTTCTGTAAGCGGTAACCTGGTTTCCCTGAATCCACAAAAAGTGGTGTTGACACCAAATGCAATTATTACCACCATTGCAGCACAGGGCAGTGCTGCAATCCGGATTAACGGAATGCAATAAATAGGTACAAAAAAAAGGCCACCATAGAAATGGCGGCCGGAGCAAGTTCTGTTATGAACTTACTTTAAAACAAAGTATACCTGTTAGTAATAATCATTTTTTAAAGGGAGATCATCTGCTTCATTGCTTTGGTCTTTGTCTTCAAAACGAGCTTTAAATTTCTCATCTGTGTTTTTATAGCTCCAGGCGAAAATTAAAGGGAAAATCCAGAGTGAAAAGATCATGGCACAGAGGATACCCCCGATCACTACTCTTGCGAGTGGCCTGGAACTTTCAGAACCGATGCCATGTGAAACAGCTGCTGGTAATAAACCGATAGCTGCCATAAGTGCCGTCATCATTACCGGCCTGATCCTTGCATTTACCCCCAATTTAATAGCATTATAAAGCGAAGCTGACTGCCCTTTCATTCGTTGCAGGTTTTCCTTGAATACCGTTATGAGGATGATGCCATCCTGAATACAGATCCCGAACAGTGCAATAAAACCAATACCTGCCGCAATACTGAAATTGGTTCCGGTAATGAATAGTGCTGCAATACCCCCAACAATGGCAAAGGGCACATTGATGAATACCAGTAAGGAATCTTTAAAGTTGCCGAACATGCTGAATAGCAGCAGGTAGATGAGCAACAAACTGATCGGCACTACCAATGCCAGTCGCTTCTGTGCCCTTTGCTGGTTTTCAAAATCGCCCTGGAATATTTTAGAGTAACCGCGTTTCAGCACTACTTTTTCATCTATCTTTTGCTGCGCTTCTGCAATGGTACTACCCATATCCCTGCCCCTGATGGAAAATTTAAGTGCTGCATAGCGTTTATTATCATCCCTATATATCAGACAAGGCCCTGTTCTTTCCACTATATCTGAAATTTCCTTGATAGGTACTTTACTTCCGCTCATTGTAGGAACCAGTAATTCTCCAATTTGTTCCGGTGTTTTTCTGAATTCTTCCGGAAGCCTTACCCTTATATCAAATATCTTAATGCCTTCGTATAAGCTGCTGGCAGGCACGCCGCCTGGCCCAAGTCCACTTAAAGCCATACTGATTACCGCATTGGCCTGAGCAGCCTGTACACCATACAGTGCCATTTTATGCTGATCCAGGTTAATATCCAGTTCCGGCAAACCAATATTGTGCATCACCCCCAAATCTTCAATTCCTTTTACATTTTTCAGCACATTGTAACATTCATTCAGCTTGCCTTCCATATAGTTGAGGGAATCTCCGAATATTTTAAGACAGATGCTACCCTTTACCCCTGAAACAGCTTCCTCCACATTATCCATAATAGGTTGGGAGAAATTGAGGTTAACACCAGGAATAACGGAGAGTTTAGTATTCATCTGATCAATCAGTTCCTCCTTGGTAATTTTAGGATTCCAGTCCGCTTCCGGAAACATCAGTACATCAAATTCATTATTGTAGAAACCTGTTACATCGGTTCCGTCATCCGGCCTGCCGGTTTGCGATACACAGTACTGCACCTGCGGGAAAGTCATAATGATATCACGGGCCTGCTTAGAGATTTCCACAGATTTATTCAGCGACATACTGTAATTGCTTTGGATCCTGAGCCAGATACTGCCTTCATTTAACTGTGGTAAGAATTCTGACCCCAGGTATTTGAAGCAATACAAACCTGCCAGCATAATCACAACAGCTAAAGGGATAACCAGCTTTTTATGTTTATAGGCTCTTACAAAACCTCCCAGCAGGATACGGGTTAAGAAATGCACCATGGGGTTATGCCGTTCCTTTACATTTTTATTTAACAACATGCTGATTAATACCGGTACCAGTGTAAGTGTGGTAATCAGAGACCCCAGCAATGCAAAGCTCAGTGTATAAGCCAATGGAGAGAACATTTTACCTTCCACTTTCTGGAAAGCGAAAATGGGAAGCAATGCTGTAATGATAATGATATTCAGGTAAAATGGCCGTTTACCGATATTGGCAGCACTTTTTTTGATCAGCCCCAGTTTACTGAGTTTATTAAACTTCTCCATACCCACTTCTTTGGCCTTGTGATCGAGGATTACAAAAATGCCCTCCACCATCACTATCGTACCATCCAGAATAATCCCGAAATCTACGGCACCCAAAGAAAGCAGGTTGGCACTCATACCCATTAAATGGATGCATATAAATGCAAACAGTAAAGAGATAGGAATGATTACAGCAACTACTACAGTGGCCCGCCAATCGAAGAGGAATAGCGAGATCAGTACAATTACCAGCAGGATGCCTTCCACTAAATTATGCAATACGGTATGGGTGGCATATTCAATCAGGTTTGTACGGTCGTAATAAGGAATGATTTTTGTATCGGAAGGCAGTACATTTTCATTCAGGTATTTCACTTTCTCTTCAATACCTTTTACCACTTCTGAAGGGTTTAATCCCTTGCGCATAACGATGATGGCTTCCACCACATCCGGTTCATCTTTTACAGTACGGTTACCCAGTGAATCCTTTATGGCATCGCTTCTGCCTACCCAACCCAAACGGGGCACATTTGAAATTTCAACAGAGGCAATATCACGCACCAGCAGGGGAACCCCATTATTGTTCTGAATAACAATATTGCGGATCTCTTCAATATCATTCAGTAAACCGATTCCTCTTACTGCAAAAGCCTGGTCGTTCCGTATAATCATGTCCCCGCCTACATTAATATTGGTATTCTGGATTGCGGTAAATACGTCTAGGGGAGTTAATCCCAGATTAGTTAGTTTACCCGGATCAACTTTTATTTCATAGGTTTTTGTTTTTCCACCAAAACTGTTGATATCCCCTACACCGTTTACACTTCTCAGCTGGCGATCGATGATCCAGTCCTGCATGGTTTTTAATTCCCTTACATCCCTGAACGTACTTTTAATGGTATAACGGAAGATTTCCCCGGTTGGTCCCGTAGGAGGCTGCACGGCAGGCTGCACATTGGGAGGTAAGGTTGCGTTTTGCAAAAGGTTCATGACCTGTTGCCTGGCCTGCGGGTCTTTTACATCATCTTCAAAGATTAGTTTAACATAGGAAAGGCCAAAAATACTGGTACTGCGCAAACTTATTTTTTGCTGTACCGGGTTCATCGCAATTTCGATAGGGATGGTAATGAATTTTTCCACCTCTTCTGCACTTCGGCCTGTCCATTGTGTAATAATATCTATTTCTGTATTGGTAACATCAGGAAAAGCCTCAATGGGCATGTCTATGAAAGTGATGATTCCACTTACAATCAGCAATCCGGCTAAAAATAAAATGAAATACTTTTTTTTCAAAGATATCCCTATCAGTTTTTGAAGAAACTTAGTCATGTGATTACTTTAAAGGGTGAAGGGAATTAATTGTTTAATTGATCGTAAATCTGTAAAGCACTCGATGCGATCAGCTGATCACCAGCTTTGACACCTG
>Ga0364893_10109_pt2 | contig 46096 bp, 38 predicted proteins | sample ExccelJu500001D3_FD_206943 | JGI IMG/M metagenome (GOLD analysis project Ga0364893, IMG submission 206943) | Enriched cells from Trout Bog Lake Hypolimnion, Wisconsin, USA - BchlTB.July16.5000.01.D3 | ecosystem: Environmental > Aquatic > Freshwater > Lake > Hypolimnion/Profundal zone | place: USA...
TCGATCCAAACGCAATTGATCGCTTTGCGGGAAGCAATCCTCAACAAAAATGCTCCCGAAGCAAAGAAGACAGCGCGCGAGCTCGAGCAAAGCTCCCTTCGTCTCATGCCAAAAACTAGATTTGAGAAAATGCGGGACTCTATCAATGGGATCATTTTTGCCCTCTTTGTCGCAGTCCTCATCCGGACGATGTGGTTTGAGCTCTACACGATCCCCACTGGATCAATGCGTCCTACACTGAAAGAAGACGATTATCTCGTCGTCTCTAAAACTGATTACGGGGTCAACGTCCCCCTGCAAGAAAAGCACTTTTATTTCGATCCCGAGCTTGTGCAGCGCGGCTCAATCGTCGTATTCAATAGCGCCAATATCGATATTGAAGATTCCGACACGACTTACTTTTATCTCTTTCCCGGCAAAAAGCAGTTTGTCAAACGGCTCATCGGGAAACCGGGCGATACTCTCTATTTCTATGGCGGACAAATCTATGGAATCGACGTCAATGGCGATGAACTGACCGATCTAGAAGAAGTCAATAAGATCGAACACATCCCCTTTATCCGCTTCGATGGCAAAGCTGAGACTTTTGCCCCGAAGAACGGCCTTTTCCCATCGGTTGTTTTCCATCAGATGAATCAGCCGGTTGCAAAACTCGAACTCACTTCTATCGGAACGATCGCCGGCGAGATGATCCGCTCCAAACAACGGGCTCCCAATCATTATAGCGACCTTTGGGGCATGAAGCACTTTGCCATGGCGCGCCTCCTGACAAAGAACCAATTAGAAAAAATCCACGGGGACCAAAAGCTGCGAGACGCTCCTCTCTATCTCGAGCTGACGCACCACCCATCGCTGCAGGGCGCTGCGATGACCCGCGATGAGTATAATCGTCTTCGTCCAGAGCTTGCCACGAGTGTCTCTTTCATCCCCTTGCAAAAGCATCATCTGGAAGCCCTTGCCAGCCATATGACGACGTGCCGCTTTTCTGTGAACAATGGCATGGCTTGCCGTCTCGGCTGGAATCCAAAGGACCTCTCTCCCTATCTACCCCATCTTCCCAATGTTCCAGATGGCACTTATGAAATCCAAGATGGAAAGGCCTATAAACTCCCTTTCCCCAACTTACCCATAATCGGCCTGTTCACCAATGGGATCACAACAGAGCTTGCCGCCAACCATCCGCTCTACTCTAAAAATCCTGCAACGATCCAAAAGCTCTACAATTTAGGAATCGAATTCCTCAACCAATATTCTCCTGCCGTCAAAGGCCAAAGAGCGACCCCTTCCCGCTACGCCTACTTTAAAGATGGGGATCTCTATCTCCTCGGCGGCGTTGTTGTGCAAAAAGACGATCCAGCGCTTCTCGACTTCCATGCCCGCGAAGAGCAGCGCCGTTCCATCGCCACTTCCGTCAATCCCTATTATCCATTCAAAGATGAGGGAGCCCCAACGCCTGAAGAAATCCGGAAGAATGGAATCCGCGTCCCTGAAAACATGTACATGGCCCTCGGCGATAATCATGCGATGAGCGCAGATAGCCGTCAGTTCGGCTTTGTGCCTGAAGAAAACCTCAAAGGGGGCGTGAGTTTTATTTTCTCCCCTCATGCAACCATTCCCAATCTCACAATCTGGGCTCTTTTCTTCCTTGCAATGGCCGCTTCTTCTTTTTATCACCGCCGCAAATTGGAAAAACCTTTGAACCTATCCGAATAAAAAATTTTAACGGATGATCCAAAGTCAGCAACCCACGAATTGCTCTCTGGGACTATAAATAAAAAAATCCTTTACCAATCTCTTATTTTCCGATAAACGGAAAACATGCAAGCCTTTAGCAATCCCTCTTCGTGGGGTCAGCGCATTCTCATCTGTGTTATTGCTCTGATCGGCACCGCGATCGCTCTCTATCTGGGCCTTTATCAGTGGCGTATCATTCAGCATCCTTGGGATCCCGTATTTCTCAATGGAACGAGAGATGTGCTCGACTCAGATGTTTCCCATGACATCACAAAGTGGATCCGGATTCCCGATGCGATCTTTGGAGTCTTTGCCTATCTTGGAGATGCGATTTTTGCTTTGGCTGGCTCTGTGCATCGATGGAGAGATCGCCCTTGGTTGGTGCTCATTTTCGGCATCAACGTGATCCCTGTGGGGATTGTCAGTATGATCCTCGTTATCTTACAAGGCTTGGTCGTGAAACACTGGTGTTTTCTTTGCCTGATCAGCGCATCCATCTCATTCACCCTGATTGGCCTGGCCTATAGCGAAGTGATGTACAGCTACTTTTATCTCCGAGAGATCCACAAGCGCACTGATTTGAAAACAGCCTGGTGGGCCTTTTGGGGGTATCCCAATGAATACTCATTAGATGCAGCCCAAACCGTTTTACAATTGAGACAAAAAAACAATGTGGCCAAGAATCGTTGAAATTCTCATCGCCGCCTGGCTCTTAGTGGCCCACTTTGTTCTCCACTACGATGGATGGGCCGATTTTTTTGCCGCCGGCATGATTGTCCTGCTGGCTAGTCTTTCTCTGTGGGAGCGTCTTTCGAAAATCCACCTTTTGGAAATCGTCCCGATCTCTTTGCTGCTTTATGTGAGCTATACCTATCCGAACTATCAACTCCCCTTCTCTTTACAGAACTTCATCGTGACAGTGCTCACCCTTCTCTTTTTTTTCATCATTCCTTCTGATGCAACACAGCCTCCAAAAGCTTGGAGAGTGTTTCTTAAAAAGTTTGATTCCAAAGAAGAATAATGGGCGTCCCCTCATAACCTAAAATGCTCAGAGAGCCAGTCGATAAAGAAAAGAGCTCCCCCATTTGAGGATCTAGCCCTAAGAATCGAGCGGCAAGCACTCGTAAAAAATGGGCATGGGAAAAGATCGCGACTTTGCCGCGGCCCATCTTTTTCAATAAAAGATCAGCTCTTTTTCCCACCTGTTCTGGACTTTCCCCGTTGGGCGCCCCATCAGTGAAAAGATTCCAACCGGGCTTTTTCCGATGAATCTGCTCCTTCGTGAGCCCTTCGTAATCGCCATAATTCCATTCTACGGCCAAAGGCTCTACGATAGCACCCATCCCCTCGCAGGTCTCGGTGGCTCTTTTACGTGGAGAGGTCAACACCTTGTCAAAAGACTCTTTCTGCAGTCTCTTGCGGAGCCGCAAAGATTCCCCTTCTCCCTTTTTGGTCAGACCAATATCGGTGACACTTGTGTGCTGCCCAGATAAACTCCACTCTGTTTCTCCATGGCGGCAAAGATAGAGTTCCATTCTATACCTTTTGAATTGAGATAAAGGTCTCTTCGCCGTTGAGATCCCATGCCGTTCCATCGCATTTGCCGAATTGGACATCGACCGCTAGCACTTCATGAGAAATATACGACTTATATTTGGCAAAACAGGCGAGCACCCGAGGTGTTGTCTGCATGCAAATGCGGACTCGATCGGTCACTGCAAAATCCATCTCGCGCCGCATCGTGTTCACTTTATTGACGATTTCTCTGGCAAGCCCCTCTTCCAACAGATCTTCATTCAGGGCTGTATCCAAGGCAACAGTCAGTTCTCCCTCGTTGCCAGCGGCGAGTCCTTCTTTGACTTTCCGCTCGATCTGCACATCATTCGGCTCGAGCTCTACCGGCTCTCCGCCGATTTCCACCTTCAACGATTTGCCAGCGGCAAGAGCTTGTATTTGCTTTCGGTCGAACCCTTGCATCACTTTTTGCGCTTGCGGGATCAGTTTTCCGATCTTTTTCCCAAGGACAGGGAAGTTCGGCTTTACGAACCATTGGACGAATTTTGCTTCGTCGCTATGCAGTTCTACTTCTTTGACATTGAGCTCGTCGGCGATGAGCTGGGTCTGTTTTTTTAATGAGTGTAAAAGCTCTGGATTGGAGGTGATTAAGTGGGCCTTTTGCAAAGGCTGTCTCACCTTCATCTTATATTCTTTTCGAAGAGCGTGTCCCAAACTCACAGCCGCTTGAGCCGCCTCCACCTCTTTTTCCAGTTCTTCGTCTCTTAATTTAGCATCGTAAGTAGGGAAGTCGCATAGGTGAACCGATTCCGCCATATCCGCAGTTCTCAGTTCTCGATAGATTGCATCGCTTAAGAAAGGAATGAATGGAGCTGCCACTTTGCTGAGCTGCAATAGAACTGTGTAGAGCGTCTGAAAGGCCTCTGTTCGATCTACACTCTCTTCATCTGCCCAAAATCTGCTGCGGCATCTGCGGATGTACCAGTTGGTGAGCTGCTCGATAAATCCGACGAGCGGCTCTACGGCCCGATTCAAATCATACGCTTCCATGCCCGCTTCTACATCGCGCACCAACTTCTGCGTCATAGACAAAATCCACCGGTCGATCAAGGCGGCAGGCTTCTTCATCGCCCCTGGCTTAAAGTGGTAGATTTTTGCATAGGTCGATAAGAAGACAAACGAGTTCCAAAACGGGATCAATACCTGTCTCAGCACCTGTTCGACCCCTTTTTCAGCAAAGCGCAAATCCTCGGCTCTTACTGCGGGGCTATTGAGTAAATATAAACGGATCGCATCGGCGCCATATTTTTGGATGACGATTTCTGGATCTGGATAATTCCTAAGTCTTTTTGACATCTTATTGCCATCTTCGGCGAGCACAATGCCGTTGACGATGACGTTTTTAAAGGCCGGTTTTCGAAACAAAGCGGTAGACAAAACGGTCAAAGTATAAAACCAAGCGCGCGTCTGATCGATCCCCTCTGCGATGAAATCGGCGGGGAAACTCGCTTCAAACTCTTTTTTGTGCTCAAACGGGTAGTGCTTTTGCGCATAGGGCATCGATCCCGATTCAAACCAGCAATCAAACACCTCAGGAACGCGCTTAAAGACGCGGCCCTCTTTGACAAAAGTCAAATGATCGATCTTGTCCCTGTGCAAATCATTGATCTTCGCACCAGTTAATTGTTCCAACTCTGCGATACTGCCGATAACGGCCAAATCTCCCTTTTCATTGCGCCAAAGAGGAATGGGGGTTCCCCAATATCGGTTTCTGCTCACCGCCCAGTCGCGCGCGTTTTCGAGCCATTTGCCAAATCTTCCCTCTTTGATGTGCTCTGGCATCCAGTAAATCTGTTGATTGGACTCTAAAATCTGATCTTTGATCTTTTCTACGGCGATAAACCAAGTTCTGACCGCCTTGTAGATCAGCGGCGTATCAGAGCGCCAGCAGAATGGATATCTGTGCCGAATCGTCCCTTGATAAAAGAGCGATCCTTGCCCCTTCAACACCTTTGCGATCTCCTTGTCGGCGTCTTTGACTAACACGCCCGCCCAAGGTTTTACTTCTGCAGTGAATCTTCCATTGACGTCGACGGGACAAACCAGCTCGATCCCCTCTCTTTTGCAGGCGAAAAAGTCCATCTCGCCAAAAGCGGGCGCGCTATGGACGATCCCAGTTCCCTCTTCGGTCGAAACGCCCTCTTCCAAAATGACTCGGAACCCATCTCGATCTGCAAAAAATGGAAAGAGCGGCTTATATCTCTTACCCGCCAGTCCCTTTCCCTTCACTCGTTGAACAATTTCCACTTCCTCTTTGAAGTGATCCTTTACTCGGGCTGCCGCCAAGTAATAAAACTTGCCGCTCTTTGGATCTTTGACTTTCACATAGTCCACTTCGGGGCCGACCATCAGCGCTAAATTCGAGGGAAGGGTCCAGGGAGTCGTCGTCCAGGCTAGGAAATAGGTATCCTTCTCGCCCATCACCTCAAAAGCGACCACGAGCGATGGATCGTCGATTTCCTGATAGTTCAAATTGGCTTCGAAGTTCGAAATCGGAGTGCCCAACTTCATGGAGAAGGGCATGACTTTAAAGCCCTCATAGACGAGGCCCTTATCAAATAATTCCTTAAACACCCACCAAACGCTTTCCATGAACGAGAGATCCATCGTCCGGAAGGCGTGGTCAAAATCGACCCATCTTCCCATCCGATCTACGGTCTTTTTCCATTCCGACGTATATCTTTGGACAATGCCTCTACACTCCGCATTGAAATTCCCGATGCCGAATGCCTCGATCGCGCCAGCTCCCGATAACTCTTTCGCCTTCTCGATCTCGTTTTCAATGGGCAAGCCGTGGCAGTCCCAGCCAAATCTCCTCGGCACGGAAAAGCCCTTCATGGTCTTATATCTCGGCACTACGTCCTTGATCGTTCCGGCGAGCAAGTGACCATAGTGTGGCAGTCCCGTGGCAAATGGGGGTCCGTCATAGAAGGAATAGAGCTTTTTCCCCTTCTTCACGCACCTTTCGAAAATCGTCTCTTTTTGCCAGAATTTAAGGACCTTTTCCTCCCTGCCGGGAAAGCCTTCACTCTGATCGAACTGGAACATATCTCAGACCCTCTAAAAACCTCCCATCATAAGATATTGAGGATAAGAGGTAAAGGGGTCTTGCCTTAAAAAATCCTAAATATGTTATAATGAGGGGGTAATCTTTGCTTTTACGTCCCCGCCCGTGGAGTGAATCGTTTCATTCCTCTGGCGGGGGTGTCAAGGTTTCGACTTGGGAACAAAGCATAGGTGGCATGTAGAGGATGATCAGTTGGCCTCTTAAATCATCTGATCAAAAAACAAACGACAATTCTAACGAACTGTTGAATGCTGCTTAAGACCTAGCGGTTTTTAGTGCATCGGTAGGCTGAGATCGGACCGAGAGTTTCAGATTTCTACCGTCATACATCTTGGTGTGAACCCTTTACCCTTTGGGACCATCTAGGGGGGAGTTCGAGATAGAGAAGGTCTAATTAGCCCCAAGCGACGAACCTTTCGGCAAGGCTAATTTACATTAAGGTACTAAGCATGTAGTCATCTTTGTAGAGTTTGCTAAGGACGAGAGTTCGATTCTCTCCACCTCCAATAAAAAAATAACAGGCCCGGTTTCCCCGGGCCTTTTTTATTGGAGGTGAGCAAGGCAACTGCTTGCCTTGCGTGAGAGAATCGAATCGAGGGCGATGTTTTTCGCTACCGGGGTCCCCAACGATGCATCATCGGAAGGGGTGGTCGAAAAACCGACCGAGATCGCCGGCCAGGGTGCACCCCGCAGGGGAGGGGTAGGACGGGCGCTTCGCCCGCCGCGAGGGCTTCTCTCCACCTCCAAAAAAATAAAGACCGGGCAAAAGCCCGGTTTTTTTTTGAAGGTGAGCAAGGCAACTGCTTGCCTTGCGTGGGAGAATCGAGTTGAGGGCGATGTTTTTCGTTTTGAAAAACCGACCGAGACCGCCGGCCAGGGTGCACCCCGCAGGGGAGGGGTAGGACGGGCGCTTCGCCCGCCGCGAGGGCTTCTCTCCACCTCCAATTGGTTGGATGCGCTAGGCATCCAACCTTTCTTTTACAACTCACAATTTTTATGGTCAGAGGTTTAGATGTCCACCTCGTCAGTTCTGAACAATGAATTCCAAAAATTGCTATTTTTCAGCCGCTTCAGAACTTTATTGGCTACCAAGGCAAAAGTTCGCGTTTATAATTAAGGAAGGATCCAGAGTCTTTTAGTCCCCCTATTTGCTCCTGTGATCAAAACCGTTTTCACTTCCGGCTCTCTTCTGAAGACAATTCTGATGAGTTTGCCTTAACTTGAATTGCTTCAAGCAAAGCCATATCTTCAGCATCCGCATGTAAGCGCTCTTCTTCACGCCGTTTTTGGTTAAATTCCTCATAGCATTCAAGAGACAATTTCTCAGCTACCTGCGCTGAGATTTTACCAGCGTGAGTCAGAAGATCTTTCTCATTGAAAGTCAAGAACGTATCAAGCTTTTCTTCCCACTGTCGCATTGTCATTGTCCTGCGCCGTTTTGCTTGTGATTCCGCATAATCCAGATACATAACAACGATTTGATTTAGCTCTTCAAGTTCCGCTTGAGTCAGATAATTTTTGGCGATCGTTACATCTTGTTGTCTTACACGACTTCCGTCCCAGCTTGTGAGACCCATATTTGGCAGCCTTGGATCAGCCCGCTCAACGATTAATTGCGCCGCAGTCTTGCCTGTCGTTGCCCACAACATCTTATTCTGTACTTTCTTGAAAAACAATTGGGCCTGATCGCTTTTTGCATCATAGTCAACGGCCGTCGCGTAAATATCCCGTACTTTTTGATAAAATCGCTTTTCGGAAGCGCGAATCTCACGAATCCGCTCTAACCACTCGTCAAAATAGTCTCGCCCACCTGGCTCTTTAAGGCGCGCATCGTCCATCACAAAGCCTTTGATGAGATACTCTTGTAGATGCATGGTGGCCCATCTACGAAACTGAGTGCCCCTTAGAGATTCTACTCTATAGCCAATCGCAAGGATCAGACTGAGGTTGTATAACTTAGTCTTGTAACGCTTACCATCCGCGGCAGTTGTCAAGTTATCCTTGACTACTGATTCTGAAAGTTCGTTTGTTGAAAGTATGTTCTTGATATGCAGACTGATATTTTGTTTGGTGGTCTGAAACAGGTCAGCTATTTCCATTTGGGTTAGCCAGACGGTTTCTTCCTGCGCTTTGAGCTGAATGGAAGTTTTACCATCTTCAGTGGTGTAAAGAATGAGCTCTCCATTAGACATGGTCGACTTCCTTTGAAGTTAAATTTTTAGAGGGAATCGTAGCTGAAATAGAGAAACCCCTCCAGTCAAAAGTTCTGAATGCTTCTCTCCACCTCCAACACACGGCCCGGGAAATCCCGGGCTTTTTTCATAGAAAAAATCTGCACAAATTCCACCTCTCAGGGCAGTCATTAGGAAGAAATGACACTATAATTCAATGTTTTTTTAAACGTGGATTTTTGTTACCCTACACGTGAAATTTTACCTAGAGGTTTTGATTTATGGTTACTCCTTTATTTGCTGATACACCGTCCAATAGAGTAGTGTTAGCTCTAGGCTCTTTCGCTGCAGCTGGTTTGCTGTATCTGATTGCGCGGGTCAATAGATCTGTTTTTTCGATCTTGGGCTGTCCTAATCGTATGGTTCAGTTTGCATCGGATGCGCCATCCGTATTAGGGCAAATAGCATTGGTGATGGGCGGGCTGGTGGCGCTAGGGGGCGTCCTTCCGCAAGGGCGCTCTTAAATGCCGCTGTGTTTTAGCTCTCTCGATGAGCTAGCAAAGGTTCGGAAAACCCGAGCCTTTTTCATAAATGAAATTTACTCAAAACATCTCCCTAGCAACTTCCGTAAAACTTTCTCAATTACGCAAATTTAACGGGACCTCATTCATAATATAGCGGTCATTAATTTTTGTAACAGAGCTTTGCCCTCTTTCCATTCGCCAAGTCCTGAATCCTCACCAATATGCCCTCTTTTTCCAATATTGATGAATTCACTGCCTAACCGATCGGCAAAATAATGCGCCTGCTCGACCGAGAGGAAAGGATCATTTGCACTTGTGACGAGAATAGAGCGAAAAGGTAGCTGATCTAAAGGCAGGGGATCAAACCCTTTTATTGACAAGGCACGATAAGCTTCACCATGAGGATCTGGAGGAGCAACCAGAAGCGCTCCTTTAATTTTATGGATCGATTTTTTGCTTTCTTTGCTATTTACCCAATACAGAATGGTTGAACACCCTAAGCTATGTCCCACTAAAATGATCGGTTGTAAAGCCAATTGAATGGCGGAATCCAAAGTGTGTACCCATTTATGCCTGTCGACATGGACCCAATCCTTTTGAATCACTTTTACGGCATTCGGAAATTGCTCGAGCCAAACTCCTTGCCAATGACTTGGGCTTGAATCGGCGTAGCCTGGAATAATGAGAATCGTGGCTTTTTCTTTCACAGACTCTTTCTAACCTCTAGAAGTAAAAACTGCAACTCTTGCACAGCAAAAGTTCCGAAACAGTTTAAACACGCTCATGCAAAACAAGACGACCCTCGTAGTCGCCCATAGACTCTCCACGCTCTTGCGTATGGATCGCATTCTTGTCTTTAATCACGGGCAGGTGGTTGAAGAGGGCTCGCACGATGAACTTCTTCAAAAAAAGCAACTCTATTCCCGCATGTGGAACATGCAAGTCGGCGGCTTTCTTCCCGATATGCCTTAATTACAAAGAATGGATATTGCATGGATTTGCAAGGATCCTTATGCTTTTCCAAAAATCAGTTTATGGGGAAGGGTGATGAAAAAATTGGGGGTCTGCACGATAGGTCTTTTATTTCTATGGAGGGCGCTTTCATGCGTAGATAACTCAAATTTGGTGATCGCAACCATCGGAGTGGGAAACTCTCCGGCAGGCATTGCAGTGACTCCTGATAGTCTCTTTGCCTATGTTGCGAACAACAATAATGATGGCATCCCTAATGGAGACTGCGTGAGTGTATTGGACCTCACGTATAACACTCTCCTGACAACCATCCATGATACCAGCTTTAATCAACCTTATACGATCACAATCAATGCAGCTGGCACAAAGGCTTATGTAACTAATAGCGCCGGTTCCTCTGTGACCATTATCGATCTGGCCACCAATAAAGTGATCGGCACAATTAACGGTTTCGATGGCCCCTCAGGATTCGCGATCACACCTGATGGCAAGCATGCCTACGTCAATAATTACGGAGCCTCAGGTGGCGCTGGAAGCGGCGAAGGGACGACAGTCAACGTGGTGGATCTCAATACGAATGCCATTGTTGGATCGGCCATTACGGTGGGGCAGGCCCCCGAGGCATTGGCGATCACGCCAGATGGCAAATATGTCTATGTTGTCAATTATGTCTTGGGAGCCATTGATGGCGGCACAGTCAGTATCATCAATACAAGCAACAATACTTCGCAGGTCACTGCTATCTCGAACCTTTCTGGACCATTTAACATCGTAATCTCATCGAATGGCGAATATGCTTATGTGACGAATTTTGGGAACAACAATTTTTCACCCGTTGGCACGACAGTGAGTGTGATCCGTATCAGCACTAATACCATCGTCGATACGATCACCTTAGGAATACAACCCTGCGGTATTGCTATTACGCCCGATGGCTCCTATGCATACGTTTCCAACTATAGCTCCGTTTATAACGGCGACGGTTTCACCGATTTAGTATCTAGTCAAGGAACTGTGAACGTGATTGATCTGCAAACCAATGGAGTCGTCTCTACGATCATAGGCGGACTTGGCCTTGCTCCCGATGCGATTGCCATATCTCCCAATAGCCAGTTCGCCTATGTGAGCAATTATTCCTCTAATTCAGTGAGCGTCATCTCCTTGCCATCACCGCTTTATAACGTCGATCGGATGATGCCGCCCTATAATTTACAAATTGGCAACACGACAACAAAATTGAATCAGGCAGGACTCCTATGAACAACCGGCAACAACTTTTATTGATAGCTCTATTTTCAGCAGGCGCTCTCTTTGCTGACCCTACTCAAAAGAAAAAAACTCCCAAGCCCAGCGTAGCCAAAACACAAAGCCAACAACAGGAAGCTCCCCAGCCCAACATAGCCACACCAAAGTGCCAAAAATTGAAGGCTCCCAAGCCGCAAGGATGGTCTTTTGATATTGGAGGCAGCTACACCTGGATGTCATTCTCAACCCCTCCTACCTATTCAGGAAGCACCGGAGGCGTTCTAGGCAAGATTACATATCAGGTACCCGATTTCTTCTTTGGTCAGGCCCGTTCTTATTACAATATCGGCCCTCTGTCGAGCTCAGTCAATGAGACGAGCCTCCAAGAATCATATTCAGAGTTTGTCGGAGGATATTGCATTACGGCTCTTAAGAATTGGACAATCACTCCCTAATGCAGGTCTCGGATTTGATTTTCTCTTTGATGATCATACAGGTTACGCCTCCATCTCCCCAATCAACCTGAGTTACACGATTTACTACGCCATTGCCGGGTTCGAGACTCATTATGCCTGGGAAGATTGGATGCTAGGTCTACAGCTCGATTGTTTTCCTACTTTCAATCAATACCTCAGAGTGGGCACCTTGTCTGGGGCTGCCTGGGTACTTAAAAATAGAACGGGCGTAGAAGTGCAGCTTCCCTTCGCCTATAGATACTTTAAGAATTACTGGGTGGAATTTGCCCCCTACTACCGATTTTTACCCGTAGGAGCCTCCAACACTCTGGGACTGCCCGCAAGAGACCTCAATCAGGGAGGATTCTTCGTCACCTTCCGCTTTTTCCTCTAGCAAAAAACCGCTCCAAAATAACAGGACCGGGAAATCCCCGGGCCCGTTCTTAGTTAGTTAAGGGGGCGTACTCGGGGTGGTAAACGTTCTGATTGATCAACTCTTGAATATTATTTGAGGCTGGAACGCGAGCCAGCTTTTGATCGAAAATATTTTTGGCAACTCTTGCAGCCACTCTCAATTCGACAGCTAAAATATCTGACTGGGAAGGATAGAGACACCCTTCAGACAACTGCTGCATGGGAACTTCATCGGCAATTGCGCGCGCAGCTTCGATAAACATCGCATCATTGACTCTTTTCGCTTGAGTGACAAATATAGCCATGCCAACTGCTGGGAAAATATAAAAATTATTGGCTTGCCCGGGCTTATATGTTTTTCCTTTGTAAGAGACAGGCTCAAACTGAACCCCCGCTGCATAAATGGCTGTTCCTTGAGACCATTGGTAGGCTTGTTCTGGGGTGCATTCGGCATGTTCTGTAGGATTGGAAAGAGCAAAGATCACCGGTCTTTGATTGACCTTTGCCATGGCCTCAACCACTTCTTTTGTAAATGCTCCGCCAATTGTACTCACACCGATAATCGCGGTGGGTTTGAACATCTGAATTGCTTGCGCAAAGTCTTTAGTTGGAGTCATCGGATGCGCGTAAGGCCTCTGAAAATCGAGAAGATCGGTCCGCTTCGATTCTAGCAATCCATGAACATCGAAAAGAGAGATCCGAGACTGGGCTTCTTTGATTGTCAGTCCTTCTTGAACCATGACCGAAACAATCAAATTGGCAATGCCCACTCCCGCCGAACCTGCACCTAAAAATAGAATTCTTTGTTGGCTGAACTTTTCCTTCTTAATTTTCATTGCATTGATTAATCCAGAAAGTGCAATGGCAGCCGTTCCCTGAATATCATCGTTGAAACAGCAAACCTTATCTCTATACCGCTGTAAAAGATTAATCGCATCGACTCCTGTCCAATCTTCAAAATGAATACAGCAGAGAGGAAATGTCTCTTGCACAGCTTGTACAAATTCATCGACAAATGAATAGAGATCCTTCTGAGGAGGCCTTCGCTCCTTAAGTCCCAGATAGAGCGGATCCTTCAAGAGAGATTCATTATTCGTTCCTACATCGATATACAAGGGCAATAGGTACTGAGGCGGAACTGCAGCCGCTGCTGTATAAAGTTGCAATTTTCCAACCGGGATGCCCATCCCATTTGCACCCAGATCCCCCAATCCCAATATCCTTCCCCCATCTGTCACACAAATAAACCGGATGTCTTTCTCAGGCCAATTTTTCAGCACTTGCTTTACGTGGCCCCGCTGTTTGATCGATAAATACATCCCCTGCGATTGGCGAAAACCAACATCGTACTTTAAGCAGGCCTCTCCAATAGTCGGATCGTATATGATGGGTAAAAAATAAGCAGGGTTTGACATGATTGTCTTATAGAATAGAGTTTTATTGTACCCTAGAAGACTCATTAGAAAGATATAGCGCTCATAATTTGTCGTTTTATAGCTCAACTGCCTTAAAACGCGCTTCAGGTGAATATCGATCGACTCGATTTTATCGGGAATTAAACCGACTAACCCAAATTTCTCTCTCTCCTCCTTTGAAAAGGCGGTCGATTTATTCAGAGAAGAGTTTTTGAGGATATCTATTCCAGAAGAATGTTTCATGATCTGATTTTCTCTTAACAGATCCCCAATTTTATTTCAGCCCAGCTAATTCTCTGGTTAAGAGAGCGATGACCGACCAGTCGTGTTCTGCTCTGCCTAAGTTCATACAAGTGAGCATCTTTTCGTGAACGTCGGAAAGAAAGGGCATGGGAACCTGCGCTTTGTCAGCGCAAGTCTGAAGAAGGCGCATGTCCTTTAACCCAAGCTTTAAGGCAAATCCCCCATCTGCAAAATTGCGCTTGCATATCATCGGGGTATAGCTATGGAAAACTGGGGCATCATAGAGAGAACTTCCCCAAATTTCCGCAGCTCTCGCAGCGGGAATTCCCGCTTTTTCCAACATGCTCGCCGCTTCAGAAAACGCTTCAATCAGGCTGATAATCATGAAATTGTTACACAGTTTGAAGAGCGAACTTTGCGCGGCACTTTCTCCCAAATCGAAAATCTTAACGCTCATCGCCTCTAAAATGGGAGAGACCGTTTTTTTAGCCTTGGACTCCCCTGCTAAAAAGATCCATAAAGCCCCATCTTTTGCACGCTCTGGCCGCCCACTGACAGGAGCTGCTAGAAATCCAAACCCTTTCTCTCGATGTTTCTTTTCTAGATCAGTCACCAGGTCGGGGGAAACCGTACTCATCGAAACGTGGATGAAGGGCTTTTTAGAGGATAATAGGCCGGATGGCCCGTGCACAATCTCGCTCAAGGCCTGATCATTGGCTATCATGCTGATCACCACATCGCACAAACCGGCAAGCTCAGCTGGAGTTGCTGCCCATTGAGCTCCTTTGTCCAGTAGGGGCGCCGCTTTTTCTTTTGTCCGATTGTAGACCCAAAGAGGAAATCCTGCTTTTAGCACATTCGCTGCCATGGGAATACCCATCCATCCCAGCCCAATAAATCCCACTTTATGCTTCATAGACTCCCCCCAAATATTTCTATTTTAAGATCAGGGAAAATGCAATTTCTTTCTATGCAAAAAATTCCGAACGCATTTCTACCACCCCCAAAACAAAAGACCTGAGCCTTTTATATAAAAATTGTTTTACATGTACAAAACCTAGAAATAAAACATTCCCTTATTTAAACTGTTTAACTTCGTAAACGATTTGAAACGGAGAAAAATATGAGTAGTGCGAACGTGAGCATGAGATTATGTGGAATTCATATCCCTTGTGAACGGTACAGTAGTGAAAAAACTGCTGCCAATAGAATTCATAACACGGCGACAAACGCAGAAGCCAGTGGATTATTAGGTTATGATAACTTCGACATAGCGGCAATGCTCAACGCAACTGTGCGCGATGCTACAGGAATTGAGGAAGCTGTGCAAGAACAAAGAGAGGCAAGACTCGACTCAATTGTAGCCAAGGCCATGGGACTTACGGAAGCTGTGCCACCATACACATTTGTCGATGTAACAGGAAGTCCGATCGATGTTGCAACTGTTGGGCAGGAGCTAGACACTCTCAGTGTAGATCTTGCAAAAATAGCAGGGGTTGCCAGAAGCACACTCGCATCAACGGAAGGACAGGCACGTTGGCCTAATCTGACTCCCAATATAAATGGCAGAGTCTTATCTATATCGGGTGGAATAGAGACCTTATCTGCGATGTCACAAACTTTCAAAACCCTGTCTGCGACAGTTGTGGAGCCAGCATAGCAGTGTGGAATTTTTCCCACCGGATAAGTTCTAAATGCACTTTGCCGCTTCCAAAAATAGACCCGGGAAATTCCCGGGTCTTTTCTTTAAAACTTTTGACCGATCGTGAGAATCCACTCATTGAACCAGTAGTCGGCGCTAAATTCCCCTTCATAATCGAGATCGATACTCATGAAGGGCTCCTTCCCGATCAGGAAAAGAAAATCTAGGCCAATAGCGCCGAAATTGAGCGGCTGATCAATAGCAAGAACTGTAAAGTCGCTCGGCAGTCCAGCAAAAGAGAAAGCGAGATTGCCGGAGCCAAAGGGCTTTTCATAGACGTAGGAGAGCTTTTCTTTGAGAAGAAAAGCGCCCCAGTCCTGTTCCCACCGCTCGCAGAGTTTTACACCTGTTTCACTGCGGACGAGAGAAGAGTTTTTGGATGGTTGAGAAGCGTTGAAAGGAGCGGCGTTCTGCTCTGTGTAGCTGCTTTGCCAAACAAAAGGCCAATCAAGCGCTGTGAAAGGGACGATATCGAGCGGACGGGTTTGGATATCATAGCCGAGTTCTAGGTGAGGCAAAAGCTGCCAGGCTCCGATCGCAGCATCTGCAGTTGCTGAAAAACCCGGCAGAGAAATATTGCGCTTAGCTTCTGTATTATCCGAGATGACCCAAAGGGCGGGCGAGATATAGAAAGAATCGATGAAGAAGTTGGCGTAGGCGGAGAGAAAAAAGGCACTGATTCCTCCGCTTCCCGCATGATTGGCATCGTTGTAGTTCGAGCGAGAATATCCGAAGGCAGCTCCAAAAAGAGAGTCGCGGCTCCAAAGGCAATCGACGCCGAGAAGAGCCCCTCCTGCGTTGTAATTGAATGAAGGATTTTGATGCGACGCTTTCTGATGGCCAAAGCCCCCAAAGCCTGAGAGCCATGCGTAGCAGGGAGAATCATCGCAAGGGACCGTGGGACAGCTTCGATTGGGCTGCAGTTTGCAGATGTTTTCGGAGGCGTCTGCCAAAAGAGCGGTCAGAGATTCTTTTGCGGCTTTTCTTCTAGCCAGGCGATAGTGATCGAGGTGAGAGCTTACCTGCGAGCTGCAAGAGAGAGCCGTTTGCTCTGCCACGTAGGCGCTGTAGGCATTTCTTGCGGGAGAGATGCTATTGAGGGCGCTTTGCAAGCTCGAGCCACTGAGCGGATAGAGAAGGAGGATCGAAGTGCTCGTTCCATAGAGATTGAAATAGTCGGCGATGTGGCTTTGATTGCCCGAAAGGCCCGCAGTGGAGATAGAGGATAGATAGTAAGAGAGGTAAATGCTTTCGCCTGACTGGCTCAACGAAAAGTGAAATCCGGCGGGGACGTTTGTCACTGTAGAGGTGAAAGAGCCGCTGATTGAGGCAGCTTCCAGAATTTGATACGTATTCGTGTGAGGATAATCACCCGAATCGACGGTCAGCTGTACGGTGGCGCTGGCAAGGGTAGCCGCTCCCGAACAATCGAGAAAAGAAGATGCGCTCGGATCGATTTCCACATTGTAGACGCTAGTTGAATTGAAGGTGAGCGAGGCGAGATTCATTGTGCCCACCGAATTGCCGGGCGCGATAATGCCGCCCCCTTCAATAATTGTCGTCCCTGCAATGCTCCCCGATCCCTTGAGAGTTGCGGCATTGTTGACAATGACCTCTCCGGGAAGCGATCCGTTGACGACGAGAGTTCCTGCATTTATGTCCATTTGAAAGGATCCAGAACATGCGCCACCTAAGATGACCTTTCCAGATCCTTGCTTGACGAGTGTGCCGGTGCTGCTGATAGCCCCAGACAGCGTCGTGCTCGATGTCGACGTGCCGAAGGTCAACCCGATGCCTCCCAAGACCCAAGTGCCGCTTCCCGATAAATCCCCTAGAGTGGGGTTTCCAGCGCCGCCGGAAAGATCGAGCGTTCCATTATTCACGACGTTGCTGCCACTCGCAAGCGCACCAAGACCGCCGGCAACGGTCAATTTCCCGGCTGAGATCGTCGTGCCGCCCGTGTAAGTGTTGACTCCTTCAAGAACCAAGGTGCCGCTTCCCTGCTTGGTGAAGCTTCCCGTTCCTGAGATCACTCCCGTGAACGTTCCTGTGTTCGATGTGCCTGCGGTCAAAGCGACGCTTCCCAATATGAGGGCGTCGCCCGTTCCGCCTAAGTTGCCAATGGTTTGCGAAGAGGCGCCACTGCCGATATTCAGCGTCCCATCGATCACGACATCGCCGCCCGAGGGGAAACTTCCTCCAGAAACCAGTTCCACGACCCCCTGCGCGATCGTCGTCGTGCCGCCCGTATAAGTGTGGTTTCCTGAAAATGTAATCGTTCCTCCGCCAGTGCAGGTCAAAGAGGTCGTGCCTCCGATGGGACCTATGACAGTCAGTGTTCCTATTCCCATACCTGTAGAAAGGATCTCGATGGAATTGGTTCCGCCGCCCGCTAGCGTCAAAGTATAGGATTCGCCTCCAAGTGTGATCGTGCCGGTGATAAGAGTTGTCGCCCCGCTGGAAGTGGTGATGGAAGTATTGCCGAGGATCGACATCTGCTGGGCCAGCGTCGCACTGGCTGTCACTGCGAGATTGCCCCCCTCAAAGGCGATCGTATTGGTGCCGAAATTGCTGCCGCTGGAGATCGAAAAGGTGCCTGCACTGATCGTCGTTTCGCCGCTATAGGTGTTGCTACCGCTCAAGATGACCGTTCCAGACCCTTGCTTGGTGAGCGCGCCAGTGCCACTGATAGGTCCAGATAGTGTCGTGCTCGATGTCGATGTGCCGAATGTCAGACCGCCACTTCCCAAGACCCAAGCGCCGCTTCCCGATAAATCCCCCAGAGTAGGATCGCTGCTGCCGCTAGAAAGATCGAGCGTCCCATTGTTCACGACATTGCTGCTGCTCGCAAAAGCGGCAAGACCGCCAGCGAGGGTTACCTTCCCGGCTGAGATCGTCGTGCCGCCCGAGTAAGTGTTGACTCCTTCAAGAACCAACGTGCCACTTCCCTGTTTGGTGAAACTTCCCGTTCCCGAGATCACTCCTGTGAACGTTCCTGAGTTCGATGTGCCTGCGGTCAAAGCGACGCCTCCCAACATAAGGGCATTGCCTGTTCCGCTTAAATTGCCAATGGTTTGCGATGAGGGGCCGCTCGTGATATTCAGCGTCCCGTCGATTACGACATCGCCGCCTGATGGCAAACTGCCTCCGGAAATCAGCTCCACAGTCCCCTGTGAAATCGTCGTGCCGCCCGTATAGGTGTTACTTCCTGAAAATTCCAGCGTCCCTCCGCCAGTGCAAGTCAAAGAAGTTGTGCCTCCCATTGCGCCTGCGACAATCAGCGTCCCTCCCATGCCTGTCGAGAGAACCCCGATGGAATTGGTTCCGCTGCCTCCTAGCGTCAAGGTGTATGGTTCAGCAAGACCCACTGTGATCGTACCGATGATGAGAGCGGTCGTTCCGCTGGAAGTGGTGATAGAAGCGTTGCCAAGGATCGATATCTGCTGGGCAAGCGTCGCGTTGCCCGTCACATTGAGATTGCCCCCTTGAAAGACAATTGTATTGGTGCCGAGATTGCCGGTGCTGGAGATCGAAAGAGCGCCTGCATCGATCGTCGTTTCGCCGCTATAGGTATTGGTGCCGCTTAAAACGAGCGTGCCGGTTCCTTGTTTGGTCAGCGGGCCGCCACTTGTGCTTCCATCGATGATCGATCCGGCAAAAGTCGTAGAAGGCGTAGAGTCGCCGACCGTCAGTTGGCCTCCATCGAGGATCATCTGACTTCCCGCACCGCCTGTTAAACTTGCAATGGTCTCACTGCCGCCACCCAGATTCACAACTGCAGTGGAAGTAGCCGCCAAAACAAAAGCAGAACTCGAAGGAAACAAACCAAAACCTCCGTTGCCGGCCAGCGTCCCATTGGTGATCGTCGTCGTGCCGGTATAGCTGCAACTTCCAGTGATCATCATGGTGCCGGCGCCATTGAGCGTAATCCCGAAACTCCCTGAAATCGCCGAGGGACTGGAGCTAAATGTGATCGTCCCGCTCGTGCCCGGGCCGATGGTGATATTGCTGCCGAGGGAGATGGGGCAGCTAATGGTAGTGCTTTCGCTGGTCCCCGTCGACTGGATATCGTTATAGACAGTGAGCGTACCTCCCATCGATCCGATCGTGTAGTTATCGCCCACATTGTTGGTAAATGTCATCGTCCCAACGCTAAGGTTGCCGATCACTGTGATCAAAGGCGATGTGGAGGGGATATCCGGAAATGTCGCGCTGTCGGCTGAGCTATTGGGAAAGGCCGTATCGGGAAGCCAATTGCTATCTTGAGCCCACGCCCCGCCGGTGGCGTTCCAGGTATATGAGGTCGCGCACAAAATTTGAGGAATGAAAAACAAAAGGAAAAGCGTTTTTCGAAATAAGCGCATTCCTCTTCCGTCTACACGAAAATTAACTATAAATCAAGCAAGATAAAGACATTGACTTTCCGCAATCTTCCTATAGACTTAGACCACGTCTTCGAGGATTTTATGCGTCTAGGCTATGTGATTCTGTATGTGGAAGATGTCAAAGCCACTGTCCATTTCTATGAAAAAGCATTCGAATTAAAGTGCCGTTTTATCCATGAAAGCAGCGCCTATGCTGAGATGGAAACCGGTCAAACTGCATTGGCATTTGCCTCTGAAACGATGGTTAAAACTTCTCATCATTTCCGAGTGAATCGAATCAAAGAAGAAGCCGCCGGTATAGAGGTTAGTTTAGTGACAGACATGGTCGAGAAACAATTCAACCATGCGGTAAAAGCTGGGGCTATCCCAGTGATGAAACCAACAAAAAAACCCTGGGGACAGATCGTTTCCTATGTTAGGGACAATAACGGTTGTCTTGTGGAAATTTGTAGTCCCATTAAAAGCTCATGAAGAAACTAAGCGACCTAAAAAACGTAGGAAAGGCAACCCTCAAGTATTTAGCGCTTCTGGATATTGATACTGTAGAAGAGTTGGCCAAACAAAACCCGACCTTATTATTTCACGAGCTTGAGAGACGAACTCATAAAAGACAAGATCCTTGCATGTGGGATCTTTTTGCCGCCATCATTCATGAATCTACTACTGAAGAGCCGACAAACTGGTGGGCTTGGACAAACCGACGAAAAGCGCTCCAAAAAAACGGTAAGCTTAAACACGTAAAGCTGTTTCATCTATTGGAAGAAAATGTGGTCGATCTGTCCGCCAACATTGGGGAGATTTTTCATGAGCGGCCGAAAGGAGTCATCCTCCCTTTTGAGCGCGTGAGATTTTTACGCGAATTGGGATGTCATTCGCTTCTCGATCTCACGCCCAGAGAAAAAGATATCCTGAAACTTCTTGCAAATGGTTTCCCCTCCTCTTACATCAAAGAGGAACTTCGTTTGGGGATTCGAACCGTAGAAAATTACATCGCCGCGATCAAGAGCAAACTCTCTTGCCGCTCGAAAGTGGAATTAATCAAAAAAGCACAAGAGATCGCCTCGACCGGCCTTCTCAATACAGTCTAGATTAACCAAACCTATGGGTCATAAATGTCAACAATTGCATCCTTACCCGACTTACGAGAAGCGCTTCAAAAGGCGAATGGAGTTCTTTCTAAAAGTGGCCATACCGTGGCCGTCATAGATCAGAGCACGGATCCAAAACAACCTGTTTTTCTGCAGCTTCAGACTGAGAGCCGCACAAGAAATATCGGCATTACTCATCTCGTCCACCTCACAGGCTCTGATTGGAGCGACAGACCCTGGCAAGAAATTGCAAGAACTGTCGACGAAATAGCCCAAGCGATTGTGGATCGAGTGGCTCTCTTTTTTGAGGCGGAAAAACGGGGCCTCCTAATCGATGAAAATGGGACGATTTTCGATTTTAAGCAAGTCGCTGTCACAGTGCATAAGAATGGCACATTTTCTGTGAATGGCACTCTTGTCACTTATTTGGGGACATTTCTTCTCCTCTCCAGAATTAAAAGTGAAGGTATCATCGAATTCACAAAAATGGACGATGGATCTATTCAGCTTTTCGACAAGATCGATCAAAGGGTCGGAAAAGGATTTTTCATCAACCTAAAGGGTCAAATCTATAGAGGGTAGTGATCCTTTGCCGAAGAAAAGCTTACGCATTTTTTTGACCCCGATTTTGTAGGTCAGTTCCTGGAAGGTGACAAAAATAAACAAGAGTAATAGATAAAAGGCCTGGATCGAGAGAAAGAGGCTCCAGTCGAATTGAGTGGAAAACCAAGTCAGATCCATCGTTATGCTGCCTCCCGTAGCAAAGAGGTAGGGAATAAATCGAATCAAAAAGCGCACCGGCAATAGAAGGATCCAATAGAGGCCCGTCTTCCAAAGTATGCCATAAGCAAGCGGCTTTTCTCTAAAAACATGCGCAATCGGCAACTCATCGACAACGAAAACGATTTTTGTGATCAGCGCCGCCGCGATGGCTATTTCCCAAAAATTAAATGGAGTGATCCCCGCCCTTTTGAAGAGAAAAACTTCCACTGAATTGATCAGCGTAAAAAAAATCAAAAAAAAGAAAAACACAGGCACGAGGCGAAGCGCTTTTTTGCCGATTCGCGAAAGCATTCTCATCATAATCCCTCTTTCAATTGCCAAAAGCTTACAGAGGAGAAAATGGTTAGGCCGCGCTCTTTGGCAAACCGCTCCACAGCGGCTCGAACAGCGGGGCACCACCAATCGTCCCCACACAAAATGCCCTTTCCTTGCACGAAGGGAAACCAGGCGCAAAGATCTTTATATACCGATTCAGTATCGTGAGATGCATCAATGTAGATTAGATCGGGCTTGATCTCCTTCAATGCGATGGCTGCCTCTAGGCTAGCCATCCGGATCGGAATGATTTTATGGGTCAGTTTGGCGTGGATCACATTGGAGAGAAACTGCTCGTAGAGATATGGGACGCAAGGGTGCCAAAAGGTCTGCCCCTTCTGATGCTCAACAGAGCCCAGAAAATGATCCACTGCATAGAGCACTCCATCTTGGGGAAGATGGCGCGCCATATCCATAGCCGATTTGCCTAAAAAGACACCGACTTCCACGATTGTCTTGACCTGATGTTTTGCAATCAAATCGTGGAGATGGCTTGCATTGTTATACCAACCAAAGTCGACAAAAGGGTGGATTTCTTTCACGGAATCGTAGGGCGAGGGAAGGGTATCGGCATGCGCGATTGCAAAGACAAATACAGCCGCAGAACAAAGCCACTTTTTCCAAAACATAAAACCCCCTTTGTAAATCTAAGTTTTTAGCATAGATGGAAGGATCTCGTCCTCAAAAAATTCTTTCGCTTAGATCTTTTTCGCTTCTTCTGTTGCATCGTAACTCTGCCGAATAGTATAAGAGTTCTTCTTATGAAAAAACTTCTCACTCTCCTCCTCTCTGTGAGCGCAGTTGGAGCCATCGAAGTCATAGCGGATCCATCTGAAACGCTTCAATTTCTAGAAATTATCGCCTCTGCAGAACCAGCGAGCTGGGAGAATGCTCTTGAGACATTAAAAGAGGATTTTCCTCAATGGATGGAGGAGTCGACGCCCCGCGAGATTTTGAATGATCTAGCGGCGAGCTCTTTGAAAGAAGACAATTTGCCTCTCATCGACTTGCTCCGAAGAGCGCTGCGCAACTACAATGAACTATCTCAAGAAAAAACCAACCCCTTCACATTCTATTACAAGCATTATCAGCCGCCCGCTTTCTTCATCCCAAACATCGAACTCACTTTAGATGTTCAAAGCGATCGAGTTTTAGTCACTTCTCGCCTCTTCATCCACCGCAATGCAGCTGACGCATCACTTGTTCTCGATGGGCAAAAACACACGGTCTTTGCCGTTTCTGTCAACGATCAGCCGCTGTCCAAAGAGCAATATCGAGTCACTCCAAATGAACTCATCATCTTAAATGCGCCAGAAGAGGAGGATTTTACCGTTTCCATTGAGAGCGAGATCGATCCTTTCCACAACGATGCTCTGATGGGACTCTATGCGACGGAAAAATTCTTGGTCTCTCAATGCGAGTCAGAAGGAGCCAGAAGGATTTTCTACACGTTGGATCGCCCCGACGTCCTCAGCCGCATCACGACAACCATCATCGCGGATAAAGAAAAATACCCTTCGCGTCTTTCCAATGGAAACTGGCTTGAAGAAACTCTGATGCCCGATGGAAAGACAAAAATCGTCTGGGAAGATCCCATCCCAAAGCCAAGCTATTTATTTGCCTGCGTGCTCGGCAACTTCGGCAAGATAGAAGATACGTTCACGACGAGATCGGGGCGAAAAGTAATCCTCGAAGTCTATGTAGAGCCGGGAAAAGAAGAGAGAGCTACCTACGCGCTTGCCTCTTTAAAAAAATCGATGGAGTTCGACGAGTTGTTTTTTGATCGCGAATACGACCTAGATTATCTCAAAATGGTCGCTGCCCCCGATTTCAACTCAGGGGCGATGGAAAACAAAGGGCTCATGATCTTCAACGATCTCGCCTTTTTGGTCGATCCACACTCAGGGACAGATGCGAGCTTCCGAAGGATTGCATGCATCGTCGCCCACGAATACTTTCACAACTGGTCGGGCAACCGAGTCACCGTCCGAAATTGGTTTGAACTATCTCTTAAAGAAGGGTTTACAGATTTTCGAGCGATGTTGTTTGGAGAGTGGATGTTTGGATCTGCGTTCCTCCGCCCCAAAGACGTCACGGGGTTGCGAGAGGGACAGTTTCCTCAGGAAACCTCCGAGAGAGGCCACCCTATTATGGTGGAATCCTACGTCGCCCCCTCCTCCATCTATGATAGTACGACCTACACGAAGGGGAGGGAAGTCTTCCGCACTCTGCAGACCTACTTAGATATGATGATCCCTGGGGGCTTCCGAAAAGCCCAAAACCTCTATTTTGAGCGCTATGACGGACAAGCGGTGACATTCCGAGAACTTCTCCAAGCGGCAAATGATGTCTTGGTAGAGCATACCGGAAAAGATCTCTCTCAATTCGAGCGGTGGTTTACGCAGCAAGGAACGCCTCAAATCACGGTGGAGATGAAGCGCTTACCCGAAACCAAACAAATTCAAATCAAACTGGCGCAAAGTTGTCCCCACCCAAGAACGGGAGCGCAGCAAGAGCCATTCTTGATCCCCTTCAGCTACGAATTATTGAGAAAAGATGGGAGCGTCGCCTTCCCGAAACAAACCTTTGCCTTCTCAGAAGAAGTGCACCTGATTACCATTGATTCGGAAGAAGAACTCATTCCCCTATTCATGCATAACTACGCCGCCCCTGTCATTCTCAATTATCCTTACTCTTTAGAAGAGCTCGCCTGCCTTATGAAGCATGCGGCAGATCCCTTTAGCCGATGGGAAGCCGGGCAAACCTACTCTCTTCTCGCTCTGCAGCAGGCGTTTACAAATAGCAAAGACCTCACCCCCCTTTTGAAAAATTACGCCGATGCATTGCAAAATCCACTTCTGCCCCCGATCGCTAAGGCACAATTACTCCAACTCCCCTCTCTTCGCGCCATGGCGCAAAAGTTCGATCAATATGATTTCATCCAACTAAAAAAGACGAGAGATCTCTTTGCAAAACAGCTTGCAACCACTTGCAGGCCTTTGTTGGAAAAACTCCTTGAGCAGTATCCAGAACCCAAAACTTACATCCCCATATCGATGCACATGCAGATTAGGGAACTGAGAAACGCCTGTCTTAACTTACTGACTCAGGTAAGCCCAGACTATATCCGAAAGGCCTACAACAACTACTATTCGGCCGATAATTTTGATACCTCCTTTGCGCTCTTCCAGGTTTTGATGAATCGAGACACTCCCCTCAAATCCGATCTGGTTGCAGACTTCTACGACAAGTGGAAAGCCGATAAGGTCGTATTCAACCATTGGCTGAGCGTCCAAGCGGCCTCCTCTTTCTGTACGGTCGATGATTTAAAAAAGCTCATGGCAACAGATGGCTATGATGCGAAAAATCCCAATCACATCCGCTCCGTTTTATGCACATTCGCTGCGAATTTGAGCCAATACCACGATCCGAAAGGAGAGGGCTACGCATTCCTTGTCGATCAGATCTTAGAAGTGGGAAAATATAATCCATTGCTCGCGCACAATTACCTGGCTATGGGGGCCTTTGTCGATTTTGAAAAGCTCCCCAAGAAACAGCAAGCGCTCATGATCCGTGAGATGAAGCGGCTCCAAAGTCCTGAAAGTCCACCTGAAACTCGCGACTTAATCCAGAAAATGCTCGAACGAAGCAGTTCCTGAACGAATCCACTAATTGGTGATGACTCCTGTCTTAGTGAGGACTCCCGTATTGCCGCTATAGGAGGTAAGCTTGAAAGTGGCTGAGTTGTTCGTAAACTGATATGAGCCAGTTTCCGATATAGATAACTGTATGGGCGACGACAGGTTATTCGTGAAGCTTAAATTTGTCGTGGAGGTACCATTCGATGTGGCTAATACCGACCCTGTGTCTGTGATGAGTGCAGATCCAGCGCCCACCGCAACAATCGTATTTTGATCGAGGTTCCAGGTGCCAGTGCTAGAATTATTCGTTGTAAAACTTAGCCCATACAATTGCACGTTCGTACAAATATTGCCAGTCACGGAAGCAGTCATGCTAGAGCTATTGTTAGTCACAAGGGCCAAGCCGTTTGAACCCCCTTGAATGGTATTCATTGCAATAGTGACTGCAGCAACCGCATCGGTATTGGTCGTGATTGAAATGGAATCGCTACCTGTAGAATATGATTGCAATACGCCTTGGATCAAATTATTGGTCACGGAGAAATTGGATACCGTCGAACTACTGTTAGCCACGATGAGAATCCCCGAATCCTCATCGAAAATGAAGTCATTATTATAAATAGCTCCTGTTAATTGGGAACTATTGCCGAGAGTGAAAGATAGAGATGAATTCCAGGTCGAGAAACTATTGCCCGCTATCTGGACATTCATCTGAGAATTGTTAGATTGGCTTACCGTAATTCCGTTTGCATAGGGAGTATTCAATTGGTTATTCATCGCTGAGAGATTTACATTGGCATCATTGCTCAATGTAAACGATAGGCTCGTTCCAGAATTTGCTGAATCAGAATTGATTGTATTATTGCTAATATCCACTGAACAAGCTTGCTGTGCAGTGGCATTATCAAAGGTCATTTGTACGCTATAGTTAGAGACACTGAACGCATTGCCAGAAATCACCGTAGAAATATTTGCACAATCTGTATAGGAAGTGACCAAAAAATTCCCATAAGGGGCAGAGCCGCCGCCTGCAGCCCCCAAAGCGGGACAACTGTTGTTGCTGATGATATAGGTGGCATTCTGAACGCTTGTGCTCTCAATATTAATCCCTATATTTCCCTGGAAGATCATATTGCTATCGATCAATACTGTTCCCTCGGTACTTTGGAGGCTGATCCCATATGCGCCTGGAACATCCGACGTATCGGGCCCTTGGATGATGTTATGAGTCACCGTTAAATTCACGATGGGCACATTCTGAGGCGTAATCCCGCTCCCGTACACGTTTTGGATATACAAACCCGAAATTTCATTATTGTTAGCAACACCAATCACGTCGCTTGGATTTGTTGCCGAAGTAATGATCGGCACCCGAGCAATCGATATAGAGGGGAATGGATTTTGAAACGCTCCAGTAGATATGGCGGGAATCGTGATCGATCCAAACGTAGTGTTTAGTGTATGAGGGATCCCAGTGCCCCATAACTTTTGGTAGTCCTGTAATTGAATGCCAGCATCCATTCCTGTGGTCGTTAAATCACCCGGAAAGACATAGATGATATCGCTTACGCCAGAGGCGTTTTGAGCGTCCAACAAAGTGGGAAAAGGGCTTTCATAGGTTCCCGCAGAGTGGCTCGTATTGTCGACAAACCAAAATGTGTAGGGCTCGCCCGTCAGAGGGTTGATGGCCGCGCTTTCCACTTCCTCTTGATTGACGGGGATGATCTCATTTTTCACAACTGGCTGCACCATCCGCTCGGCCAACATGACCGCCGCTGCACATGTAGCGCTATCATTTTTGTACACTTTAGATCTGGGGCCAAAGGGAATATTAAAGAAGAGTTGTCCTTGAACGATATTTTTGAACGTAGAGTCGTATGAGTAATTGACCTCGACGCCCACATAATCTCTATACCCTGCGCGAAGACGGGCCTCGCCGCCCCAGATAGCTCCTCCCGATGTTCCTTTGAGGTAATAGGGGCCTAGAGCGGTGTAAAGATCAAAATTCCCTTTTCGGACGGCATGAAATCCTATTTCTCCATTGGCGCCCGCCAAGGAATACTCGAATTTGCGAGTGACAAATAAGGTATTTCCCACAAATTGGCCAAATGCCAGATCGTAGCCCAAACTCTTTGTGCTTCCGAATGGCACATAGCCGTTCAGACGCATATCCCATAAATTGCCCAATGTCTCAAACCCGAAACTGATTTGATTGTAATCGTTTTTGTGGCTTGTGTTTCGATAGTCATAATAAGCGTAGCCGCCATAGACCCTGCCCCGCTTCAATTTACGAAGGCCAATTCCGCCATTCGCAGCCCACCTTCCATCATCAAAGACATGCCCGCGAAGATCGAGAAATGGCATCGCAGCCCACATACCGGAGGGAGGAGCTAAAAATGTCTCGAAGGTAGTGTAGCCGGTGTTATATCCAACCCCTTTGTTTTCAATATGGCGTATCCCGAGCCGCATGGAACGGGGTCCGAGCTCACACTCTTCCGCGGGAAGCTCTTCTTCTGTCTGAGGCGCGGACTCACGATAAAAGGGATTTCTCGCGGCGCCATAGATAGAAGCGCAGCAGAGAAAAATGGCTATAGAACATACCGATCTATTCGACATCTAAATCCAGAAAAACACACTGACATCTATTGATACTTAAAATTTTTGTATAAGTCAAATCGAGAAGAATTTGATTACAAGATTCCAGCGCAATATTCTTTAAACGCTGCTGCAACATCCACTGGATTTTCGATCCAGGGAAAATGTCCTGCGTTCCTGATCTCTCTCATCATAATATTGCTCCGATGATACTCCTTCTTTTGAGCAAAGAGTTTCAGAGGAGTAGCCAGATCTTCGGAGCCGGCCAGAATGAGCGTCGGAATTTGTTTGGGGATCCACTTTGCAGAGTAGGTTGGATCGAAATGTTTTTGCGTCCACTGAATTGCTTGATGATTGTAAGGCAAGTTCTCCAGACTCTTAGTCCCCTTCTCCATCCACTCTTGGGTAAACATATAGCGCGCGCCAGCGAGTACAAATCCCTTCAGGGTCTCATCGCTCGGATGATGGTAATAGTTTGTCTCTTCTGGAAGAGCCGAATGGATGATTCTTGAGGCAAACTCTTTCTGCCAAGTTTTATCTGGCGCAGTATCTAGCAAGACAAGGCCTTTGATTTTCTTCTCTAATTTAGGAAGGCTCAAGAGAAACATCCCGCCTCTGGAATGGCCAACCATAATGACATTCTCAAAAGCGCCCGCCGCTTCAAGAAGCGCCGGAGCCCATTGGCTGATCGTTCCATGGGTTGTATTCGATCCGTCGCCCGGTAGGTCGAGGCGCCACATAGTGCCCGGTAGTTGCAAGATGTCTAATAAGGGAATCAGCGATTCCGAACCCAATCCCGGCCCGCCGGGGAGAAAAATCCAATTGAGATTTTTCCCAGCTAAAGTACGAACCAGCTGCAAGCGAGCCCCTGAAGGAGTCCAAAACAAGGTCTTAGTCATTGGATCGTTTCTTCCCTTTCTCTCGACCGATGGGAAGCATTTTTCTCACCCTGCTACTTACGCTCAGGTTTGATTTTCTCTCGCAAGACGTAAGGGTCTAAATCGATTTCATCGCCCCAAGCTAGCGTATCACTTTTAGGATCAATTCGGACTTGATTGAAAAATTCTATGGACTTCCAGGCTTCGAATATCCCCTTGCCTACTAAGTCGCTTAAATCGACTTCTCCCGCCAACCCATCGTCAAAACGAATCCAGACGTGGTAGTGAGGCCGCGGCTTACAGGCGACTATTTTCGCTCTCTTGAAGTCCATACCTCCCCATTTATTGGAGAGGCGGGATTTTGTGTAGCTTTCTGTTGCTTGCAGCATAATTCCAATCCTCCATCAATGCATCCTGGTGGATCTTAGCCCATTCAATGACAAGGCTTAACGCCCTCGGCGGCAAATCCCCCTTCAGCAGGGCAATAGGAGAAATCTGTATCAGGGCCTCGTAATCTGCATGAAAATGGGGCGGAGCATGATCACTGTAAAACATAAGTATCACAATACCAAAGAAACAGTCGGCGCGTCCAACCTAATCAATCAGTGAAACGATTGTAGAACAACCTGTAAAATCCTCCCAGTCAAAAGTGAAGTTTTAGCCGCCAAATGCCTCCCGCTTCTTCCCTTTTTCGCGGCCGAGGGGAACTACTTTCTTCACCTTCTCATTTGATAGACGAACGCCGCGGGTGTGAGCTCCCATCAGAGGAACTTCCTGCAGGGCGAAAATTTGCTTTTTCTTTGAGGAAAATTGGAGTTCGATCGAGGGTTCGGATGCAGTCGAGATATACTCAAGATCCGTCTCTTCATCGAGATAGCGATAGGTTTTGTCGAGAATAAACTGACTGACGATGAACCGTTTTGCCCAAACTTGTTTCGTCTTCCGGTGTTTGTAGACCACATTCATGACGGTTTTTTTGTCGGCGACGCCCGCCCAAAGCAGATGTTCGATGTATTGCTTTTCGGGGATATTGATCACCTTGTAGGTGCCGTCTTTGGAGAAAATAGCCATCTTGTCGAAGTTTGTGCAAGAGAAATGGGACGCCCCCGTGACCTTTGTGCCGACAAAGCCAGTTGTGAGATCAAAGCCCACTTTGATGTCTTTTGTCTCGATGGCGCGCCGGTCGATCTCTTCGATCGCCTTCACGCGGGTTTTTCTCGGATAGTCTTTGCCATATTTTTCAATGAGCTTCTTTAGGTGATCAATGGCGTACTTTTTGACGTTTTTGAGATGCTTTTCCACGTCTTTAAAACTTTGATCGAGGGCGGCGATCTCATCTTTATTTCTTTGGATGTCGAATTGAGAGATGCGCCGGATGGGGATTTGTAAAAGTCTTTCCCGATCGTCCTGGGTCGGCGCGCGGAGGAGCTTTTTGTGGTAGGGCTTGAAAGAATCCTCAAGCGTCTCATGGATCGCCTCAAGAGTTTTCACCGTTTCGATTTTCTTATAGAGGCGATTTTCTATAAAAATCCTTTCCAGCGATTTATAGAAGATCTTTTCCAGCAGCCGATCCCTCTCGATTTGGAGTTCCCGCTTTAAAAATTCGACAACCTTGCCCGCATTGTAGGCGAGAATTTCGTGGACGTCTGTTTCCCAGGGAAAACCATCTTTGATGACGATGACTTGTGAGTTTAGGGAAACCTCGCACTCGGTAAACCCGTAAAGGGCATCGAGCAGCTCCTCTGCATATTGGCCGCGCGGCAACTTGATCTCGATCTCGACATCTTTTGCCGTATAGTCGTTGATCTCCTCGATTTTGATCTTTCCCTTCTTGGCCGCTTCGTCGATCGATCGGATCAGACTCTCTGTGGTCGTCCCATAGCAGATCTCTCTGATAATGAGCGTTTTTGGATCTTTGATCTCAATTTTCGCTCTGAGCTTGACCTTCCCTTTTCCCTTGTCGTATTCGCTCTTGTCCATGATCCCGCCAGTGGGAAAATCGGGGAAGATTTTGAAATTTTTTTCCTCTAGGCAGGCGATCTCAGCCTCTAGTAGTTCGACAAAATTGTGGGGCAAAATGCTCGTGGCCATACCCACTGCGATCCCTTCGGCCCCTTGCATGAGCAAAAGAGGAATCTTTGCGGGGAGCGTTACAGGTTCGAGATTTCTCCCGTCGTAAGAGGGAATTTTTTCAGTGATATCGGGATTAAAGAGTGTTTCGCGGGCCAAAGGAGAAAGGCGCGTTTCGATGTATCGGGAAGCAGCCGACGGGTCTCCCGTATAGATATTTCCAAAGTTCCCCTGCCTATCCATCAAATAGCCCTTATTGGCCAGGTTCACAAGAGCTTCATAAATGGCCGCATCGCCGTGCGGGTGGAGCTGCATCGTCTGGCCGACCATGTTGGCCACTTTATGGAGTTTATCGTCGTTCTGCCGCCACAGAGTTTCGAGAATTCGCCTTTGGACTGGCTTAAGTCCGTCGACTACATTTGGAATGGCGCGATCGAGAATGACGTAAGAGGCATACTGAACAAAATGGTCCTTCATTTGCTCTTTTAGATCATCCATCTTCACTCACCAGATTTTGCATAATGAAGCTCTTCCTCGCCGGGGTGTTTTTCCCCATGTAAAATTCAAGCGTGGGTTTTACATCGGACAAATTTTGAATGATGACGGGGAGTAGTCGGATATCTTTTGCGATAAATTGTTTAAACTCGTTGGGAGAGATCTCTCCAAGTCCCTTAAACCGGGTGATCTCCACCCCTTTTTTCAGCTCTTGCTCCGCCGCTACCTTCTCCTCTTCCGAATAGCAATAGATCGTCTTTTCCTTGTTGCGCACTTTGAAAAGGGGCGTCTCGAGAATGTGGAGATGCCCATGTAAAACGAGTCCCTCAAAGTAGGTGAGAAAGAATGTGATGAGGAGGTTGCGTATGTGCATCCCATCGACATCTGCATCGGTTGCCAAAATCACCTTGCTATAGCGTAAATTGGAAAGGTCCTCTTCGATATTGAGAGCGGACATCAGGTTGTACATCTCTTCATTTTTATAGAGCTGCTCGAGCTTCATCCCATAGACGTTCAGCGGCTTGCCCCTCAAAGAAAAAACTGCCTGCGAGAGAGGATCTCTCGTCATCACAATGGATGCGGAGGCCGATTCCCCTTCTGTGAGGAAAATCACTGAATTTTCCCCCTCTTTCGTCCCATCGCCAAAGTGGTATTTTGAATCGCGCAGTTTCGGGATTTTGAAGGAGATCTTTTTCTGCTTTTCCTTCGCCTCTTTTTTGACAGCCGCAAGTTCTTTGCGCAATTTCTCATTAAAGAGAATCCGCTCGATGATTTTTCGACCCGTCTCCTCATTTTTAAAAAGGAGGTTTTGGACGGCCGTATTCACCTCTTGCACAATAGAGCCCCGAATTTCATTATTCGACAGCTTATTTTTTGTCTGCGATTCAAAGACAGGGTCTTTGACTTTGACGAGGATAGCCCCTACGATCCCTTCTCGCACATCAAGGCCTTGAAAGTTCTTCTTCGCATACTCATTGACCCCCTTCAAAATCCCTTCTCTGAAGGCGGAGAGATGCGTTCCCCCATCTTGCGTATATTGGCCGTTGACGAAGGAAAAATACGTCTCGCCATAGCTCGAAGAGTGGAGAAAGGCAAACTCGATATTTTTCCCCCGATAATGAAGGGGCTCGTAAATGCGATCTTCCTTCACCTCTGCATTGAGCAAATCCAAAAGCCCATTTTGCGAATGGATTCTCTCTTCATTGCAAGTGAGGGTCAGACCTACGTTGAGATAGGCGTAATACCAAAGGCGCTTGAGAATCAATTCTTTTTGGAAGGAAAACTTTTTGAAGATGACCGTATCTGGGATGAACTCGACGTATGTCCCGTTGGGCTCTTGCGTCTTCCCTTTTTTCTTCTCCTTCAAAACGCCTTTGGAGAAGCGAACTTCGACAAACTCCCCTTCGCGAACGCTTCTGACGAGAAAATGGGAGGAAAGAGCGTTGACCGCTTTCATCCCTACGCCGTTTAAGCCGACGGAAAACTGAAAGACATCGTCGTTATACTTGGCGCCCGTATTGATTTGGCTGACGCATTCGATCACCTTGCCGAGCGGAATGCCCCGGCCCCAATCCCTTACGGTAACTTCCGAGGTCTTTTCGTTGAGAGTGATTTCGATCTTTTTGCCGTACCCCATGATGAATTCGTCAACCGAATTATCGATTGCCTCTTTCAACATGACATAGATCCCATCATCTGGATGCGATCCATCTCCCAAACGGCCGATATACATCCCCGAGCGGAGCCTGATATGCGCGAGCGCATCCAACGACTTGACCGCCGCTTCGTCATATTTCTTAGCCATACCCGTACCCAAACAACCCCAATTCTCGGGGTCGCTTGGATACACAGTAAATGGAATAAGATTTCTTTCGAATCAAAAATTTTTATTAGACGGGCTGCGGAGCGTTATATTGCGAAAGACAGTATTGAGAAGGAACACAGTAGCTATAATCTTTTCCATGCTTTTTACCCTCTGCTACACGCCAAGCTGTCAGTTTCTTGATAAACTCGGCCAACATGTAAGGACTAACGCATTCATCCTTCGATTTATCAAACAGATCTCCGAATGATTCGATGAGAGGTTTTGGTTTTAGTTTTACCCTCTCTTTGGAGGTAAAATCAGGACTGATCTGTGTTCCGCCGAATATAGCTTTCCCGATGTTGCCAAGAACGGCAAATGGATAATGGACGGCGTTCACTATTCTATCATGAATCGTTTGGAGGGAGGGAGAAAGAGAGGGCCTAATTCGCTGAAAGGTTCGATACATTTTTCCTGGGATAAATTGAGAAACAAAACTGCCCCCAATCGGAATATGAATCCCCGCTATTTTAGCCAAATCTAGCGTGTAGGTTGTGCAGTTTGGCCCTTGGACCTGAAATACAACGCCGTTGCGATGGTCTCCTTCTACCTTCTTTTTGATCTTCAGAAAATCATTTTTGGTGATTTCAAAGGTGATCTTGTGCCTTTCTCCCTTTTTGGCAGGCCAGCGTCTAGAAACGTCAGAGTTCTGAATGTCCCCTTTTTTGGCCGCAAACCCTTGCCTCAGGATATTATCGCTTCTATAAAGTCCCGGGCAATATCGATCCCCTTCTGGCGTTTCAATCTCCCAATAGCAGTGCTCACCAGTCAGTCTCAGTTCCTCTATAGAAAGAGCGCAGAGGCTAAGAGTATACCGGTGGCCCCAAGAGTGATTCTCCTCCCGGTGATCAGGTTCTAATGTCGTCCAATCATAAAGGCTCTGTCTTGGTTGTAGACCCCGAGGGCCATATATTTTAGGGGGATTATATAAATTTGGCATTGAAGGGCGAGGGGCCAATCCACCAGAAGGTTTGTGAAGGCCTTTCAGAGCGATGTCTTTCACCAGAATCCAGGGCCGTATTGCGCTGCTTTTCCCTTCTTTACAGAGAATACTGATCCGCCCATTAGGCGCTTCTTTTAAGACGTGATTGAAATCGGCCATCTGCAACTCGAGCCGGGTTTCACCGTCCGCGGCAAATTCTTCGAATCCGGGGTTGATTTTCTCGTCAAATGCCTTGGAAGTAATCGCATAGGTAAATGCGAGAAATTCCCGCTTAAATTTTTGCACCTCGTCGCTTTTGATCCCCTTGACAGCCTTGAGAAAGGCTCTCGCGTCCCTTATCAGGGGCTCTTTCTGCGATTCTCTAGGAGAGGTGCGGTTCATCTTTTTGAAGGTTTCCGCTCCGACGCGGGCGATCGCCTCGACGTTTCCTTTATAGAAGGACGCGTCTCTGATATGGCGAATCCTTTGACAGAGGGATAAACGTTTTATTTGAAAGGATTTTTCATCCTCTATTACGTAGGAGAAAGGGGTCCGAAGTGCAGTTTGAAGCGGGGTCATAAAACAGCCTAATTTGGCCCGAGATAGTAGCCCTTTTCCGAGAAAAAACCAAAGCGTAAAATCGCTCTTTTCATTTTTTTTAGCAAAGAAACTCATAATGCTGAATTACAGTTATTTAAGAAACGCTTGTTTTAAGACCACTCCTATTAATGTACCCCCTGGTCTTGTAGTGATTTTTTTATTTTATTGAATCGTTGAATGATGTATAATGCTTTATAAAATTAACTAATATTACTATAAATAATCATGACATCACCCATTCGTCCCTCATCTCTCAACTTACCTGACCTTCAGGCAAGTCAAAGACCTTCATACGGGCCCTCTGATAGCTCTAATAGCATTGCTACACAAACCCGCATGTTACGGGATTGCATCAAAGTAGAACCAACGCAAGGTCTAGCTCGTTATCATCAACGCCTATTGCAGGCTTGCGTGAAGACAGTAGCAAAGCAAGGGCCGGGGTCTGATTCCTCTATATTGTTGAAGGCGTGCATACACCAATATGGGCCAGAGAAAGGCGTGATCTATTATCACTACTATCACGCGGAATTCTCCTTAGAAAAGGCCACAGATTATTTAAGGGACAAGCTAAAGGAAGGAGAAAATCTAGATAATTATCCCCGATTGGAGCGCCTGCTATTAGAGAATTGCACAGAGAACCCAGAGCACGATCTAGCCTATTATTCTGGCTATTGTAAGGATTTTTCTTTGGCGAAGGCCTCTGATCTGGCTCATGATTACTACGAAATATTGGAAAAGAGCATAGAAGAACGGGGACTTAAAGCAGGCCTAGCCCATTATTACCACCACTATGAGGGCGCTTCTCTAGTGGAATCCATTAATCTAGTTGAGAGTGACTCACGATTACAGAGTTCCATAGATAAGCGTGGAGAAGAGAAGGGTCGATCTGATTATTACGCCTTGCTGTTAGAAGATTGCATGCGAAGACAAGGCTTCATCTATTATTACCATCACTATGAGGGGCTCCCTTTACTAAAAGCCCAGGCTCTTGCTAGCAGTTACCGTTTATACCTCCTCAGCAATTGCGTAAAATCATCTGGGGCGAGTCAAGCTCTGGCCCATGATAGCGATCCCATATTCAAGGATCTCTTGCAAAGACATGGAGAAAAGCAAAGCTTAGCCCATTATCACCACTTCTATGACGGTCTCAATTTTCGGAATGCTGTTATAACTGAAAATTTCCCGGCGGCGTTATTTTTTCTGGGGACGAAGTATCAGATAGAGAAATGCTCGCCAATCCTCAGTCGCACGTTCAGCCAGATGGTAGTCCCATTAGATCGCAGAACAATATTCCCTACCCATCCAAGCGCTCAAATTATTGAGATTCCAAGAACCGATATCAATGCATTAGATTCCGTCCAAGGCTCACAGTTACATGCAGCCGCCGCAAGGGGACATGAAGCGGGTGTTAGATTCTTACTTGAGCAAAAAGCGGCTGTCGACAACGCATGCGTGGAAAAAGAGAATCCCATGCAAGGACGTACGGCCCTGATGGAAGCTGCAGCAAATGGATCTTTGCCAGTAGCTCTGTTGTTGCTTGAGGCGAAGGCCGCTGTCAACGCCAAAGATGTGAATCAGCATACGCCTTTTATGTTTGCCGCAAAGAATGGGCATGCCTTAGTTGCATCGAAGTTGCTTGAACGTGGCGCCCAGCCTACTTCTAAGGATACCGAAATCGCTTTAACTCGGGCCATTCATCACGGATATGTCGATTTTGCCCATTTGGTATTGCAACGGATAAAAAAGCCGCAACTGTTTCAGTGGGCTTACATAGATGGAAATGTTAATGCGGTCAATGATCAGGGCCAAACCCTTCTGATGTTATGTGTGCAGGGAAACAATCCAGAGGCCGTTGAATGGTTGTTACTGAATGGCGCAGATTCTTCTATTACTGATAGCCATGGTAAAACTGCTTCAGATTACATCGATGTATTTTCTAGTGGGCCGCTTAAGGCAGCGCTGAAGACACAACCAGGCGATGTCGAAGTGTTTAAAAAACAGTCCGCTTATAGCCTTATCGATAGAAATGTCTATGGGCAGACTCTTTTAATGTGGGCATCCAAAAAAGGGTATGTCGATATCATGCAACATTTGGTCTTTAGCCCTTCATTCAAAGCATCCCTCAATCTCCAAGATCGCAACAGAACAACTGCCTTAATGATGGCAGTTAGCAGTAAGTGCAAAAAAGAGGGGATTCAATTGCTGTTGGATGCGCAGGCAGACATCTGTACTGCAGATAACAACGGAGAAACCGCGATCACGAAAGCTGCTGAGCAGGGCGATCCGGTCATTCTCGAGATGTTGCTTAGCGCGCTCGCCAAAAGCGATAAACTCCGCGATGCAGTGAATATATCGAAGGGGTGGTTCTCCTCTCCTCCTTTGAGCAGGGCTGCGGCTGGTGGACATGTTGAAGCGGTAAAGTTGCTGCTCCGCTATGGGGCAAAAGTCAATGGCGTGGATCTACCGCAAAGTGGTCCTCGGCAAGATTCACGCGGAACTCCTTTAACGGCCGCCGCCTACGGTGGGTCTACTCTGGTTACCCAAATATTGGTTGATGCTGGGGCAGATATCAATGATGACAGAACAGGCAACACAGCTTTAATGATCGCTGCAGAAGACAAAAGCCGCCGAGGTATCTTTGACTATCTTCTGCAACAGCCTAAAATAAAACTCGATACTGGAGATGACTACGGGCGCACGGTACTTGATATCGCATTGAAAAACCAGCCCGAACTCATCCAGCCGATCCTCAAGAAGGATCCAACGCTTATCGATCGATTGAATCCGATACTTGACCGGACGCTTTTAATAGCCGCTGTTCAAGACGGCGATGCCAAGGCAGTACGTACCCTGCTCGATCTAGGCGCCAACCGCGATGTGGTAACTAAGACAGGCTGGACGGCCTTACGGTTTGCTACGGTGAATAAAAATGGGGAAATCATGAAATTGCTCCAATCTCATGGCGTAAACCCCATGAGTTCCGTAGTTAGCTCCGCCAGAGCTGGCGCCTAATAAAGTCGCTTAGCTTTTCAAAAAAAGAATCCAACTTGCATCTGCATTGGTGTGCAAAACTAAAGGCAGCTCCCCCATCCGTAGCCGCATCCGATAGCCCGGGGTGATGACCTGCAGATAGTGCTTTCCTTCCTCGGCAAGCCCAAGAGAAGAATCGTTCCACCAAACAAAGGCACAATCTTCTATAATGACCTGCTCCGAATCGATCTCGGGAAAGGTTTTTTTCAAGAATTCAATGATTTTCCCCTTGAATTCATTAGACATTTCTTGAGAACTGATCCGATTGACATATTGAACATACTCAGTGGGTGCATCCATTTCAGAACCTAATTTAATGAATGAGGCAATTCTACCGCTGCTGCCCAAAGACCGCAATGGCTGTCCTTATCTCCAACTGGCTCCTATGGAAGGAGTGGGCGACGCTTGCTTTAGAAAGGCAATCGCCTCCATTGGAGGATTCGATGAAGCCGTCAGAGACTTTCTCCGCGTTCCAACCAATGCCCATGTAAAGTCGCTCAGCAAAGTCTACATGGCAGATGAGCTCTCCCCTATCCCGCTCGCCGCTCAAATCATGGGCTCCGACCCTGAACTTATGGCCGCAATGGCCCAAGAGCTCGTCTTGAGAGGCGCCCAGAGGATCGATGTCAATTGCGGCTGTCCCTCCAATACGGTCACAGGGCGAGGAGCTGGCTCCAGTTTGTTGAAAGACCCCAATGTGCTCCACGAAGTGGCCAAAGCGGTGGTCGACGCCGTCTCCATTCCCGTCACTGTCAAAATGCGCTCCGGGTATGAAGACACTTCCCTCTTTGAGGAGAATCTATTGGCCGCTGAAAGTACCGGCGTTCGATACATCACCTTGCATCCGAGGACAAAAGTCGATGGCTATGGCCCTCCGGCCAAATGGGAACTGATCGCAAAGGCCAAATCGCTTCTGAAAATCCCGCTCGTCGGCAATGGAGATATCCTCACTGTTGAAAATGCCCTCGACATGCTCCGCATCACAAAATGCGATGCCCTCATGATCGGACGAGGCAGTGTGATCAATCCATTCATATTCCACCAGATCCGCGCCCACTTTGCCAAAGAGCCTTATGTCCCAAAATGGGAAGACTTAAGCCGCTATTTGGATCTTTATCTGGCGAACCTCTCTCCAGAGGCGCCGATGAGAATGCGCGTCAATAAACTCAAGCAGCTCCTCGGCTTTTTGTTCAAAAGCAATGCCCGATTGCTTGAAAAGCGAATGCAAATCTTGACCGCTGATATCCAAGATCCCGCAGCTTTCCTCTGTCACGCAAAGGCCCTTTTGCTAGAAAACTAGCTCTCATGCTAAGAGGAGGAGAACGAACCAAGGCAAAGCTATGTTAAAGATTTCTACTGCTCTCTTGCTCCTTTTAACCGCGGCGCCATCGCTCGATGCGATGTGCACGCCGAGAAATCGACAAGTCGCTGATCAAGACGACGACGAAAACCAAACCACGCAGGTGGATGTGGATGTCTGGTATGGACCTGGATTTTACTACGGCATCTGGTTTGATAATGAGGCTGCCTATTGGGCATGGCGCGGCAATCACAGAGGCTATCCATCAAACCGCGGCTATTATCACCCAAGCCACCCAGTTTATTATTCCCATGGCGGTAGCGGCGGCGGCGGTCACGGCGGGGGCGGTCACGGCGGCGGACACGGCGGCGGCGGCCACCACTAGGAATCGTCTAGGAATAAGGTGAACCATTTACGGTTCCTTTAGGCAAAGGAAATTCCCGATGCAAAAGAGAGGAACTTCCCATGCCAGACCCACCCGAGCACCCTCGTACGATTGGCGAAGAAATGAACCGCGGCCAATAGAAGAAAAGATAAAAACCCAGGGTTGAGAATCATCCTTTTTTCTGTCCGACGACGTAATGGCAGCTCGTCATGATGCGTAAGCGATCCGCTTCGACAAAGGCTTGCCCATCTTGCGTCATTCGATCAAAGAGCGGGATGAAATGACCAGGCAGCACTTTGATTTTTACCAGAAATTTGATCATCTTAGTCACTCGAGTGAAAAACTTATCGGCATTATCGATGAGAGGGGCTTGGAGGCCATCGACGCTTGGATTCTCGTCTGCAATGATCTCAAATCCCGCCTTCTTCAATAAATCGACAAACTTTTTAGTGGAGCGAGTTCCAATCGCGCCAATGAGCGGCTTCACTTTTCTCATGAGATCTGCATGGTGCTCATTTTTCGGATCGTAGTTATCTAAAGAAAACCAATCGAGGCAAGCAAATCTGGCGCCTGGCTTTAACACCCGATGAAGTTCCTTAAAGAGCTTCAATAGATCTTTCGAGTACGTGAAGACTTGAACCTCATAAATTCCGTCTAAGGAACTATCGGCAAAAGGAAGCGGAAGGTCATTGAGGTCTCCTACTTGAAATTGGCAAGGCAAACCCTTTGCCTTCGCAAACCGGACGGCGCTCTCTAGTTGCACTGTATCGATGTTCATCCCAGTTACATGAGCGCCAGAAATAGAGGCTATGTGACCAGCAATGCGGCCTCTTCCGCAGCCGATGTCGAGAACCTTATCTCCTTTTTTCAAACGGAGATCTTTAGCGATTCTCTGCTCCAGCAGCTTTTGATTCGCCGTGATGCTCTTAGATAAATCGATCGCAGGGGGAATATACATCTTTTCTACTTGGCCAATGGCGCAGAGATGGTTTAGAACACTATAGTAGTTGATCACCTCTTGCTTGGCCTTAGGGTAGTAGTCTTTACCCAGTTTTGAGACTAATTCTTCTTCGTCTTGCCATTCATGGTTGAAAACATCGTAGGATTTTACAAACGCATTCACCTTTTCTGGGGAGAGCGAATAAAGCTCTTTGAATGATTTAACGGTTGTCGATAATCGATACGCCCAAAATTCCATCTTGGACTTCAGTGTGGCCTGAGACATTTTACCTCTCTTTTCGGTTCCAAAAAAGTTTTATCTATTTGGCAAATTTTAATCAACTGAACCTATCTCAATAAAAAAATTTTTCTAAAAATCAAAAAATTTCTTGCACGAATTCACAAAAGCTCTTACACCAACTATTAGAAGATTTGGAATACTCCAGTCTGTGAAAACACAAGGAAAGGTTTATGGCAGCTAAGAAAAAAGCTAAAAAAAGAAGATCTCCGTTAACTCAAATGAACTACTCTCTATCTCCTGCACTTGCAGAGATCGTGGGAGCAAAAAGAGCAACTCGCCCTCAAGTCATCAAGAAATTGTGGCACTATATCAAAGCAAAAAAATTGCAAGACTCTAAAAAGAGAAGAATGATTTGCCCAGATAAGAAACTGGCTGAAGTATTGGGCAGCAGACCAATGGATATGCTCAAAATGGCAGGCGCTCTCAACAAGCACATTAAGAAGTAATCGACTCCATTTTGGATGAATGAATAAACCCAGCTCTTCGAAAGAAGAGCTGGGTTTTTTATTTTATAGAATTTCTGCTGCGATGGATGCGAGTTCCGAGCGCTCTGTCTTCTCGAGCGACATGTGGCCGTAAATGCGGTGGTTCTTAAAGCGATTCACCACATAGGTCAGCCCATTGGAATCTCGATCGAGATATGGATTGTCGATCTGAGTAGCGTCTCCTGTGAGGATCACCTTCGTCCCCTTGCCTGCGCGGGAGATGATCGTCTTCACTTCGTGGGGAGTCAAGTTTTGCGCCTCGTCGATGATCATATAGATCTTCGGCAAAGAACGGCCGCGGATATAGGTCACCGCTTCCATTTCGATCTTCTTGCTCTCCATGATGAACTCAAGACTCGCAGCTCCGTTGCCCTCTCCGCTCGTCGTCGAGCAGAGAAATTCCAAGTTATCATAGATAGGCTGCATCCAATGATAGAGCTTTTCCTCTTTCGTCCCTGGCAGATATCCAATATCTTTGCCGAGCGGAACGATCGGGCGGGAAATCAAGATCCTTGAGTAGGAATTTTCATCGAACACCTTTTTCATGCCGCAAGCGAGCGCGAGAAGGGTTTTTCCCGTCCCTGCAGCGCCGATGAGCGTCACAAGATGGATGTCGTCGCGCAAAAGAAGGTCGATCGCGCAGCGCTGCTCCACATTTAATGGCTGGATACCCCAGATATCGCGAGTGATTTGGATAAGCGGCTCCAATTTCTTCGTCTTGTCGCTGTATTTGCAAACAGCTGATGACTTTTCTGGCGATGTGAGGATGGCGTATTCATTCGGACGGAAATCTCCGTCGGTGATTGGAACCGTTCCATCTTTATAGAAAAGATCGATCTCTCGCTTCTCTACGTCAATTCTCCGAAGACCTCTATATAGCTCTTCATAAGATGTCTTCAGGTTTTCATAATCTTCCGAATCTAAATTCATCGCCTCAGCTTTGACGCGAGTGACGAAATCTTTGGAAACGATGACGACCGATTCTCCCTTTTCTCTCAGGAGGTAGGCGACAAGGAGGAATTTATTCGCGCTTCGATCTAAAGGAAGAGGAAATCCATCTCTTTGGGGAGGGTTGGCCTCTAAATGGATCCGCACTTTAGGACCTTCTGGGATTACGACGCCTGTATGGAGATCGCCCATCTTCTCAGCCTTCAGCGAGTCGATATAGCGGATCACTTCGCGGGAATTTTTTCCCGACTCATCGGAATGGCGTTTAAAACTGTCTAGTTCTTCAAGAACAACAAGCGGAATCACCACATCGTTGTCTTGGAATCTTTGTATCGCGGATGGATCATGGATCAGAACATTTGTATCGATCACAAAAGTTTTTCGAGCCACTTGTTTTCCTTCAGACGCTTTAGGTTCATTACTTCGGTTCGGCCGCTGAGCCACTATCATCAGACACCTCTATTATGTTCATTTTAGAATTCGTTAACTAGACGTCTCCCTCCTCATCAATGCCAAAAATCCACCTTATATGGATTCATCCTCACGAAAGCAACAACTTGTTTTATGTCATTTGAAATGAATTAGATATAACACGTTTAAGCAGACCGTGTATTTAAGTGCTAAATTCAGCCTTGACTTCGGGTTAGACCCTTCGATATAATGGGGGAAAAGTCGGGGTGTCAAATGATTCATATAACAGCTAAAGCATTGAGCATACCTCCTTACTTATCAACTACTTGGGAGAATATCTCCTCCCTACATCTCGAGGAGGGAAACCTCCTTATTGTCCATCTAAAGGACCAGACCCAAGCCTCCGTTCCAGGCCTAAGCAATGCCGAAATTGAGCAAATCTTTGCCGCCCACTCCCGTTTCATCTCCTCTGCAGTCAACGGCCCCTTTAGTTTCAGCCTTCCCATGAAACCGACAGGCCCGATCAATACACTCGGACCTTCCATGGAACATAACCCGGAGCAGTCCAATCTTCCTGCGTTGCCTCCCCAAGTCTTGGAAAAACTCACTATGGCGATCAAAGCCTTCGGCTTAGGGGATGTGTCCGCCTTACCAAAAGCAGAGCCTCATTGCACTTGCGTCTATTGTCAAGTTGCCCGCGCGCTGCAAGGCGAAGCTGAACCATTAGAAGAAGTGAGCGATGAAGATCTGAAATTTAGAACGTGGGACATCAAACAGACAGGCGCTAAATTATACCGCGTTTCCAATCCAATAGATGCCAACGAATACTACGATGTATTTTTGGGCGACGGTCTCGGATGCACTTGCGCCAGCAAAAATTGCGAGCACATCCGCGCTGTTTTAGATAGCTAAAATTGAGCAAAATTTCAAAATACTCTTGGCGTTAAAACATCAAACGAATAGTATTCCTTCACAAGAGAGCCAGTTGCAAAACTCCACGGCCGCAGAAAATCGATGATTTTGAAGCTGGCTGCGAGGACAGGCAAAGCCTGTCCGGTTCATTTTGACGGTTCCCTACGTGGACAGGTAGGGGAGTCAAAATGAATGCTGCCAGCTTCAAAAGGGCGATTTTCTGCGCCGAAGAGTTTTGTAATTGGCTCGAAGCATTGGGGGGTCATTTATGTTGTCGCGCGTAGCTTGTTTTCTCTGCTTAGCTGCTGTTGTTGTTGCTGCGGAACCAGTTGCACAACCTGCAAAAGCAAAAGTTCAATCTGCTAAAAAAACAGAGGAATTCAAGCCGTTTACCGGCAAATTGCTCGCAGGGAAAGTGCGCATCCGCGCAAAAGCCGATCTAGATAGCCCCATCATTCGCCAAATGAATAAAAACGACCATCTTCTCGTCATCGGCGAAGAGGGAGACTTCTATGCGATCGAACCCTTAAAAGACACCAAAGCTTATGTATTTCGCAGCTATATTCTAGACAACGTCGTCGAAGCGGATCGAGTCAATGTCCGTCTCGAGCCGCATGTCGACGCTCCAATCATCGGCCAATTGAAAGTCGGCGAAAAAGTACAAGGCGCTATTTGCGCGCTCAATCATAAGTGGCTCGAAATCGCACCTCCCAAAGGAGCCCGTTTTTACGTCGCTAAAGAATTCGTAGGTTCTGCTGGCGGACCTGAACTTCTCGCCAACATAGAGAAGAGGAAAGCGCGCGTAGAAGAGCTTCTCACAAACGCTTATCTCAATGCAGAGACGGAGTGTAAAAAAACTTACGAAGAGATGTCTCCTCAACAAGCCGTTGAGCAATTCCAAACCATCTTGCGCGAATTTGCCGACTTCCCTCAAGCCAAAAACCAAGCGGAAGCGGGCCTGGCTCTTTTGAAAGAGACTTATCTCAATAAGAAAATCGCCTTCCTCGAAGCGAGAGCTGAACTTTCCTCTACGGCAAAAGCAGAGCTCCTTGCAAAGCATAAGGCAGAGAGCACAGAAATTTTTGCTGATGGAGCCGCCAAACTAGATCCTTCTATCTGGAAAAATCGGACGAATGTGAAAAAAGAGGGACTCGGTTTTTGGGATACTATCGAAGAGTCTTTGTACTTAAGCTGGTCTGCTTTCCATTCGGGAAAAACATTTGACGACTACATGGCTGAACAAAAGGCCAATGCCTCTGTACTCACAGGCACCGTCGAGCGCTACACCTTCGATGTGAAAAACAAACCCGGTGATTTCGTCTTGCGCAATGCAGAAGAAGTTCCCATTGCCTATTTGTATAGCACGCAAATCAATCTGGAACAGTGCGTGGGAAAAACAGTGACTGTTTTGGCGTCCGCAAGGCCCAATAATCACTTTGCTTTCCCTGCCTATTTTGTATTCAATGTTGAGTGATTGGAACTACGCGACTGGGCCATTCGGATTCTCTCTGCAGACACGCTAGAAGAGAAGCTCCTTTGCCCAGAAATTCTTACAGACCATCATCCAGGCGAAGCGCTTTTCTTCGACGAACCCGTTCGCCCCATTGGGATGGGCTTTAATAAGCGAACCAAAGAACAAAAACTCCCCCCTTTTCAAAGCCACGGCAAAGAAGAAAATCGAGCTGTTTGTCTCCATCGCTTTGCCGGCCATGAATTACTTGCCGTAGAAATCATGGCCCATGCTCTCACCGCTTTTCCCGATGCGCCAAAAACCTTTCGCAAAGGGATTGCCCACACGCTGAAAGAAGAGCAAGGACATGTGAGAATGTACATGAAACGAATGGAAGAGTGCGGCCTTCGCTTTGGAGATCTGCCCCTTTTCAAACACTTTTGGAATCACGTCCCCCATCTCACCTCCCCGATCCGCTATGTCAGCGTTATGAGCCTCACCTTCGAAATGGCCAACCTCGACTTTGCCCCTCTCTACGGCAAATCCTTTGCCCATTTCGGCGATGAAAAAAGTGCGGCGCTCATGGCCCAAATCCTAAAAGATGAGATCAATCACGTCTCTTTCGGCTTTAGCTGGCTGAATAAGCTTAAAGGCCCAGTTCCCGCCTGGGATAGCTGGCTCATCGCCCAGGGTCCAAAGCTCAACCCCAAGAGGGCCAAGGGTTTTCTACTGATGGAGGAAAACCGGCGCAAAGCGGGCCTACCCGAAGAGTGGATCGAAAAGCT